>JABLTH010047771.1_pt1 | contig 231280 bp, 204 predicted proteins | sample 7875711 | NCBI WGS metagenome assembly JABLTH01 (sample SAMN14941262, study PRJNA633318) | bioreactor metagenome | isolation source: bioreactor | place: China | collected 2019-03-05
GCAGCCCTCCGGGGTGCTGGCAGCGCCTGCGCCCCCCAAGTTGTCGGCACAATCTGCAACGTCCTCGCGAAGCGATGAAGAGTGGGAGAGTTTCTGAGGCAGACCCTGATGGGTGGATCAGACGTCGCGGCGACGCATGGGGCTGTGCGCGCTCAGTTCGTGCATATAGGTCCGGATGCCGTGTTCCTCACGGTCCAGAAATTGGCGCACGGCGGTGGCGAATGCTGGATGTGCCAGCCAATGGGCGCTGGTCGTTTTGACCGGTAACAGCGCACGCGCCATTTTGTGCTCCCCTTGCGCGCCGCCCTCGAAACGCTGCACGCCGTTTTCGATGCACCACTGCAGGGGTTGGTAGTAGCAGAGTTCAAAATGCAGGCAATCCACTCGCTGTAGCGTGCCCCAATAGCGACCGTAGGCCACTCGCGGTTCCTCTTCCCCCGACAGTCCGATCAAGCTGCACGCGATGCGGGTGCCGTCGCGATGCGCGACGAACATCAACCAGTTGTGTGGCATGGCATTTGCCATGGACGCGAAGAATCCGCGATTCAAGTAGGGGGGATTGCCGTGCTCGCGATAGGTTTGTTCGTAGCAGCGGTAGAAGAATTCCCAGTCCCGTGAAGTGATGTCCGTCCCACGGATCGGGTGAATGACTATGCCGGTTTCCACGACCTTGCGGCGTTCCTGCCGGATCTTCTTGCGCTTCTCCTGCGTCAGAGCGCTCAGAAATCCATCGAAGTCCCGGTAGCCCGCGGGTGGTCGAGCGTCGGGTTCGGGGCAGGAGTTCTGCCAATGGAACTGGACGTTGTGACGCAAAAGCAGTCCGGTTTCCTGGCACGTTGCGGCGTCTTCGTCATCGAGAAACAGCAGGTGCAGCGAAGGTAGTGCCTCGGCGCGGCACCATGTCAGCATGGCGTGAATCAGGGCACGGCGGGCGTAGGGGTCACGGGCAAGCAGTCGGGTTCCTGGGACAGGCGTGAACGGAATGGCTGCAAGCGCCTTTGGATAGTAGGGGATGCCATGCTGCTCGTAGGCTTGGGCCCAACCCCAATCGAACACATACTCGCCACGGGAATGGGCCTTGAGGTAGAGGGCGCATGCGCCGTGCAACAACGGCGTGTTTCCAGAACCGGTGTCTTTCGTCCAGAGTGTGATGAATCGGGGAGTCCAACCCGTTTGCTGCACAGCGCAGCCGTTGGTCTCGAGTGCGAGCAGATACTCATGGCGCATGAAGGGGCTGGGATGCGGCTGGAGCGCGAGTAGCGCATTCCATTCCTGGGCAGCGATTTCCGCAGGTGAACTCAGCACCCGAATGACATAATCGGTCTCACCCATGGCGAACTACGCGACGAAGTCGTCGCACCAAGTGGCGTATGTGCGCATGTGTGGCGGATGGCCCAGCCCCTATTCCTGTCTGCGTATTCATGATTCTCAAAATTTGCGTCGCGCAACTCAATTTCGTCGTGGGTGACCTGACGGGCAACGCCCGGAAGATCATTGAGGCCGCCCGTAGCGCCTACGCCCAGGGGGCGCGGTTGCTGTTGACCCCTGAACTGGCCATTTGCGGCTATGCCGCCGAGGATCTGTTCCTGCGTCCCTCCTTTATCGCTGCCTGTGATGATGCCGTGAAAACCGTGGCACGTGAGCTTGCCGGACTACATGACATGACTGTGATTGTGGGACGCCCCTTTGCCCATGAAGGCATTCGGGCACTGCGCACGAGATCGGTGGCGGTGCCCGGCTTGTTCAACGCGGCCACCGTGCTGCGTGCAGGTCTGGAGGTTGCCAGCTACGCCAAACGTGAATTGCCCAACTACCAGGTGTTTGACGAGAGGCGCTACTTTGTTCCTGGTACTGGCACCTGCGTGTTCGAGGTGGAAGGCGTCAAGATGGGACTGCTCATTTGCGAGGATGCGTGGTTCGAAGAGCCTGCCCGGGCGGCCAAGGAAGCGGGCGCCCAGACGCTCGTGGTGCTCAACGCATCCCCCTTTCACGTCGGCAAGGGCGGCGAGCGCGTGCGTCGCATGGCAGAGCGGGCCCGCGCCGAGGGTCTGCCGCTGTTGTACGTGCATCTCGTCGGCGGCCAGGACGAGGTGGTATTCGACGGTGCCTCGTTCGCGCTGAATGCCGCTGGGGAGTCCACCGCCCAAGCCCTCAGTTTTCGGGAAGATCTGTGGTTGCTCAACCTTCAGCCGCACGAACAGGGCTTGGAGTGGGTAGCGGACACGCACACAGCGATGACCGAGCGCACGGATGAGGCGGATCTGTGGGATGCTTTGGTGGTAGGTGTGCGCGACTATGTGGGCAAGAACGGATTTCCCGGAGTGTTGCTGGGCCTGTCGGGTGGTGTCGATTCGGCGCTGGTGCTGGCCATTGCGGTTGATGCGTTGGGCGCACAAAAGGTGCGCGCTGTGATGATGCCTTCGACCTATACGGCGGACATCTCGTGGCTGGACGCTCGCGACATGGCGCAGCGCTTGGGCGTGCGGTATGACGAAATTTCCATCACGCCCGAGTTTGAGACGTTCAAGGCGTCGCTGTCCAAGGAATTCGAGGGGCGGGCAGCGGATGCAACGGAGGAAAATATCCAGGCCCGCATCCGGGGCACGTTGTTGATGGCACTGTCCAACAAGTTCGGATCGATCGTGCTGACCACCGGCAACAAGAGCGAGATGGCCACTGGCTACTGCACGCTGTATGGTGACATGGCGGGTGGATTTGCCGTGATCAAGGATCTGGTCAAGACCACGGTCTTTCGCTTGGCGCGCTGGCGCAACGCCAACGATCCCTACGGTACGGGTCTGAATCCTATCCCTGAGCGCATCATCACGCGTCCACCGAGCGCGGAGTTGCGACCCGATCAGAAAGACCAGGACAGCCTTCCACCGTACGAGGTACTGGATGGCATCCTGCAGCGCTACATGGAAAACGATCAAGGTACTCAGGAGATTATCGATGCGGGCTATGATCGTGACACGGTGTTGCGGGTCACGCATCTCATCAAGATCAATGAATACAAGCGTCGTCAGTCTCCCGTTGGAATTCGTGTGACGCACCGCAGTTTCGGCAAGGATTGGCGTTATCCTATAACGAACAGGTTCAAGGCCTGATTTCACGTCTGAAGGACCCTCAAATGAAGCAAATCACCGCAGTCATCAAACCGTTCAAGCTCGAGGAGGTGCGCGAAGCGTTGGCCGAGTGTGGCGTGACGGGGCTGACCGTCACCGAGGTCAAGGGCTTTGGTCGTCAGAAGGGGCATACGGAGCTCTACCGCGGTGCCGAGTATGTCGTCGATTTTCTGCCAAAGGTGAAAGTGGAAGTGGTCGTAAAGACCGATGACGTCGAACGTTGCGTGGACGCCATCGTCAAAGCCGCTCGCACCGGCAAGATCGGCGATGGGAAGATCTTCGTCACCGCAGTGGAACGCGTGGTGCGTATTCGCACGGGTGAACTGGATGACGCTGCGGTCTAGATAGTCGACAGGTCTGATGCTGGTGACCAGCCGGCGTCCTGAATCAGTTCGCGCAGCAGCAGCTCGACTTCAGAGCCTGTGCGGGTCAGTTCCATCTGACTGCTGGTCATGAATTGTGAATTGACTGACGACTGTAGAAACACCAATAGTGGGTCGTAATAGCCTGCGACGTTGAGCAAACCCACCGGTTTGTCGTGGTAGCCAAGCTGACGCCAAGTCCACACTTCGAACAACTCCTCGAAGGTGCCAATGCCACCGGGCAGGGCGAGGAAGGCATCCGCCCGCTCGGCCATCATGCGCTTGCGGTCATGCATGGTGTCAACGATGTGCAGTTCGGAGCAGTCGTGGTTCGCCCATTCCCGTTCCACCAAGGTGCGCGGGATGACTCCCACCACCCGACCGCCCGATCGCAGTGTGGATTCGGCCACGAGGCCCATCAGGCCTCCCTTTCCGCCCCCGTAGACCAATTGACCTCCATGGGAGCCAATCCAGGCGCCAACCGACTGGGCAGCGTGGGTGAACTCCGGCTTCGAGCCCGGACGCGAGCCACAGTAGACGCACAATGAAAATGCGGGTGTCACGTCAGGCACCGTTGCAGGATGGCCGCGCCCCAGGTTCCGCAGCAAAACAGAAGGCTCAGGAAGACGGCAGCACTTCCCATGTCCTTGGCACGCTTGGACAGGTCATGCCATTCAGGGCCGATACGGTCTATGGCCGCCTCGATGCCGGTGTTGAGCAATTCAACAATCATGACGATCAGTACCGAACCGGTCAGAAGCGCGATTTCCACCCACGTGCGCCCCAACCAGAAAGACATCGGGAGCAACGCCACGGCTGCCATGGACTCCTGCCGGAATGCGGGCTCGTCCCAGCCGGCGCGCAGGCCTTGAAAGGAATAGCCGGTGGCATGCCAGAGGCGGCTCCAGCCGCTGCGTGCCTTCTGCGGATTCACCGGATCCGGCGCGAACGGCTTAGGGGTTGTATGAGGCGACATGGGCTGATTGTCGCCGACGGCAAGGCGTTACCGTCTGGTCGGAGTACAAGACACCAGGCGAGTCCCGGCGAGCGCGTCGTGCCAATACTGGTGTTGGGGATGAAACCGGCTCAGAACTGCCCAGACCGCCACCCAGCCCAACGAGATGACTGCGGATTCGGCGCCAGACAAGCGAAATGGAGTAACGATCACCAGCGGCGGCAGAAACCAAAGCCAACTGGCCAGGTAGCGGAGGAAGGCTCGCGATTGCGAGAGGGGCGAGCCTTTTCGATCCAACACGCGGATGTGCCAGGTTTTCATCGCCAGAGTCTGTCCCCGAGACCAGAACCAAGTGAAATAGATTCCGAATATCACGAACAGGAAGGCCTGAAGCGCATGCCGGTTGTCCATGGCGTGGCGGGTCTGGCTGAGCGCGCTGAACAGGTAGCCGGCGATGAAGACAACACCAAAGAGCAGCAGACCCTCGTAGAGCAGGCAAGCCAAGCGGCGCCATAGACCCGGCGCTTCAAGGCTTGGAACAGGCACAGGGGCGGCAATCGGCATGGGTGGGCAAGGCGCATGGAATGAACCATGTCGACCAACAGTCAATCCGCTTTGGGCTGGGGGGGGGCTTCGGATGTGCTGCCGTACGCGGAGGCTGGCGTTTGCGGAGCGGCCGCACTGACCGGAGGCTGTGGCGTGTTCTTGTCGCCCTTTGTGGAGGGCGCTGCGTTCCTTTGCCCCTGTTTTGCGGGGTGACGCGCTGCAGGTACGACCGTCAATTGTCCCGTCGGCACGGGCTTCACGGCCGGTGCGGCACCTTTGGGAGGAGGGGGTGCTTTGGTGGCCAGTCTGCTCTTCTCCTCGGGGCTCAAGGCCTGATAGGCCTTCCATTTGGCTTGCTTTTCGGAAGGAGGAATGGTCTTGGCGTTGGCGTAGTTGAGTCGGGCCTGGGTACGTTGCTGCGCGCTCAACGTAGCCCACTCCGTCATGCGGCTTTGAAGCTTGGCCTGTTCCGTCGTGGACATGTTCGGGAAGTTACGGGACAGGGACAACCACTTTCGTTTCCGTGGTTCGGCCAGTCCATCCCAGTTGGCCGCCAACGGTTTGAGGGCAATCTGCTGCGAAGGTGTCAGTTCGCTCCAGCGCGGACCGTTGACCCCGACATCTGTACTCTGCGGCACAGGCGCGGGTTTCTTGGGGGGGGTGATCGGGGCTGAGGCAGGTATTGCACGTGTGCCACCCACGGGTGTGAGTCCAGGTGCTGACGACGTGCTGGATTGTGCCCATGCGCAGGACCCGGACAAAAGGGCCGCCGCTGTGCAAGCCACCGCTACCGTGAGATGGGCGGGCAGACTGCCGCGTCCGTCATTTCGGGCAAAAAGCGACATGCGCATGGAGGCGAACACAGGTTAACGAACCTGATCCTGACCAGACTTCAGAAAATGCACGAATCCGGGATCGGCGTAAGCTGAAGGAGGCAGATCATCCGTTAGGAGCGCTGAGTCAACCTCAGCCACCTCATCGGCGCGGTACTGAGTTTGCAGGGAGTCGATGCCCACCAGCCCAACTGCCAATATCAGCAAGGGAATGGCGGAAACCAAGCGGTTCCACCAATTCAATCCTTCGTCAAAGCCCAGCACAGCCTCACCACCTGAAGTGACGACTAGTGGGGTGTGTTTGAACTCCACCTTGCGACGGGCCACCGCCTGCACGCGAGCGGCGCGCAGCCGTTCAGAAACGTCGTAAGGCAGATCAGCCGTCGCCACCGAAAGGCGGGCGGTCAGCTTCAGTCCATACTGGTTCTGCAGGTTCTCTGCATGACGTTGTGGCGTGCTGTTCATAGTTTTATTCCCTTGGCAGAGAGAGACGTACTGAGCGCCTGGATAGCCCGGAAACAATGGACTTTGACACTTCCTTCCGAGCAACCCATAGCCGCCGCTGTCTCCGCGACATCCATTTCTTCCCAGTAACGCAGCAGGAACGCTTCCCGTTGACGAGGGGACAGTCGTTCGAGCTCGGTCTCGATTTCCCTTAGAACCTGCGCCCGGCTGGTGGCGTCTTCGGCACTTTCGGTCCCTTCTGAGTCGTTTTCGAGTTCCAAAGTTTCAAGAATGTCGAAATCCGCCCCATCGCCAGTGGAATCGAAGTCGCTGATATTCGAGAACAGCGCGTTACGTGCCTTCTGGCGCCGAAACCAGTCGAGCGTGCAATTCGACAGAATGCGCTGAAAAAGCAGGGGCAACTCGGCCGCGGGTTTGTCAGCGTAGTGCTCGGCTAGTTTCATCATGCTTTCCTGCACGATGTCGAGCGCCGATTCCTCGTTGCGCACGTGATAAACCGAACGTTTGAACGCCCGCTTTTCGACGCTCTTGAGGAATTCAGAGAGTTCTTGTTCGGTGGCCAAGATGATGGATCCGGGGCTGACTGGTGGCTTGGACAGCAGGTGGGACGTGGAATTGACTCAAAGTGAGTGCGCGCAGGATTATCGCACTGCAAAATCCCAGGCCATGCCGCAACCAAAAAAGTGAAAATCCCTGCGTAAAGTACGGATTTTGTTGCAGCGCAATGCGATAATTCGCTTGCAAGTCAAAAAAGGCAAAAGGGTCTTGGCACGGCGGTTTCAACGTTCCGCCCATGGTCATGGCCTCAAGTTCCGACACGGCTCCACAAGGGTCCAGTGAAGGGGCACCCAAGGTTTTTCGTTAGAGAAATTCACAAAGGTTCATCATGGAAATTTCCAAGAATCATGGTTCGCCCGCATCCATTGACGGAGTCGCGGCTGCAAGGACCACAACCGAACTCATGGGGTCGGAGATCCTGGTGCAGGCCCTCAAGGCTGAGGGTGTCAAGTACATCTGGGGTTATCCAGGCGGCGCCGTACTCTACATATACGATGCCCTGTACAAGCAGGATTCGATTCAGCACGTCTTGGTGCGGCACGAGCAGGCTGCCGTACATGCGGCGGACGGCTATGCGCGAGCCACGGGGGATGTCGGCGTGGCTTTGGTCACTTCGGGGCCAGGGCTGACCAACGCCGTCACTGGCATTGCGACGGCATACATGGATAGCATCCCGCTGGTGATTGTCAGTGGTCAGGTGTCTACCCATGCGATTGGCCAGGACGCGTTTCAGGAATGCGACACAGTGGGAATCACGCGTCCGGTCGTCAAGCACAACTTCTTGGTCAAGGACGTGCGGAACCTGGCGGAGACGATGAAGAAGGCTTTCCACATCGCGCGCAGCGGGCGCCCCGGGCCGGTGGTTGTGGATATCCCCAAAGACGTCTCCTTCAAGAGGACACACTACAGCGGATACCCTGAATCGGTGGAGATGCGGTCCTACAACCCCGTGCGCAAGGGTCATGCCGGGCAGATTCGGAAGGCTCTTCAGTTGTTGCTGGCGGCCAAACGACCTTACATCTACACCGGTGGCGGTGTGCTGGCAAGCAATGCGTCGGCCGAGTTGCGCACGCTCGTGGACATGCTGGAGTGCCCGTGTACTCATACATTGATGGGGTTGGGCGCTTATCCCGCCAGTGATCGAAAATTCCTCGGCATGCTGGGCATGCACGGCACGCTGGAGGCCAACAACGCCATGCAGCGTTGCGATGTGCTGCTGGCCATTGGCGCGCGCTTCGATGATCGCGTGATCGGCAATCCCAAGCATTTCGCGCAAAATGAGCGCAAGATCATTCATATCGACATTGATCCATCCAGCATCTCCAAGCGGGTCAAGGTCGATATTCCGATCGTGGGTGATGTCAAGGATGTGCTGACCGAAATGATCGGCATGCTTCGTGAAGCAGGGACGCGGCCGGACGCCAGGGCCATGGCCGAATGGTGGGAGACGATCGAAGGCTGGCGTGGCCGCGCATGCCTGAAATACGACCCGGGCAAGGGGGACGTGATCAAACCACAGTATGTCGTTGAGACTCTGTGGAACATGACCAAGGGCACCGACAGCTACATTACGTCCGATGTTGGCCAGCACCAGATGTGGGCGGCACAGTACTACCGGTTTGACGAACCGCGTCGCTGGATCAATTCAGGTGGCCTGGGCACCATGGGGGTGGGCATTCCGTATGCGATGGGCATCAAGCTGGCCAAGCCCGAGAGCGAGGTCTTTTGCGTGACCGGGGAGGGTTCCGTGCAGATGTGCATCCAGGAGCTGTCCACCTGCCTGCAGTACAACACTCCCATCAAGATCCTCGCACTCAACAATCGCTACCTGGGCATGGTGCGCCAGTGGCAGGAGATCGAGTATTCCGGGCGCTACAGCCACAGCTACATGGACGCGCTCCCCAATTTCGTCAAGCTGGCTGAGGCCTACGGCCATGTGGGCCTGTTGATCGAGCGCGCTCAGGATGTGGAGCCTGCGTTGCGAGAGGCCCGCAAACTCAAGGATCGGACCGTGTTCATGGACTTTCGAACCGACCCCACGGAAAACGTGTTTCCGATGGTCAAGGCGGGCATGGGCATCACTGAAATGCTGTTGGGATCGGAGGACCTCTGACATGAAGCACATCATTGCTGTCCTGCTGGAAAATGAACCCGGAGCCCTGTCTCGCGTCGTTGGATTGTTTTCGGCGCGTGGATACAACATTGAATCCCTGACCGTGGCTCCCACGGAAGATCCGAGTTTGTCGCGCATGACCATTCAAACCACCGGTTCCGATGATGTGATCGAGCAGATTACAAAGCACCTGAATCGGTTGATCGAAGTCGTAAAGGTCGTGGATTTGACTGAAGGGTCCTACACCGAGCGAGAACTCATGCTGGTCAAGGTTCGCGCGGTGGGCAAGGAACGGGAAGAGATGAAGCGCATGGCCGACATCTTCCGCGGCCGCATCATTGACGTGACCGAGAAGAGTTACACGATCGAATTGACCGGGGATCAGTCCAAGAATGACGCCTTTCTGGAGGCCATTGAACGCGGGGCGATCCTGGAGACCGTGCGTACCGGGTCCTGTGGCATCGGCCGGGGGGAACGCATTCTGAGGGTGTAGTGTTTGCAGTCCGCGCGCGCATTTCGACAGGCTCAACGCGAACGGATTTTTGGGCGAGCAGCGATTGCCGTTCGCTGGGGCCTGTCGAAGGGCATTTTCGCCAATATGATTCGGAGATAGAGGAATGAAAGTTTTCTACGACAAAGATTGTGATCTGAGCCTGATCAAAGGCAAGACCGTGGCCATCATCGGCTACGGTAGCCAGGGCCATGCTCACGCGCAGAACCTGAACGACAGTGGTGTCAAGGTGGTGGTGGGCCTGCGCAAGGGCGGCGCCTCATGGGCCAAGGTTGAAAAGGCTGGTCTGACGGTGGCTGAGGTGGCAGATGCCGTGAAGTCCGCGGACGTGGTCATGATTCTCCTGCCCGACGAGCAAATCGGCGCCGTGTACAAGAAGGACGTCGAACCCAACATCAAGCACGGGGCTTCCCTGGTGTTCGCGCATGGTTTCAATGTCCACTACGGTTTGGTGACACCGCGCGCCGACCTGGATGTCTGGATGGTGGCGCCCAAGGCGCCTGGGCACACGGTTCGCGGCACCTATGCGCAAGGTGGAGGCGTGCCCCACCTGATTGCCGTGCACCAGGACAAGAGCGGCAAGTCGCGTGATCTGGCGTTGAGCTATGCCATGGCCAATGGTGGTGGCAAGGCCGGCATCATCGAAACCAGCTTCCGCGAAGAGACCGAAACCGACCTGTTCGGCGAGCAGGCCGTGTTGTGTGGTGGTACCGTGGAACTGATCAAGGCCGGCTTCGAGACGCTCGTGGAGGCTGGCTACGCGCCAGAAATGGCCTACTTCGAGTGTCTGCACGAGCTCAAGCTGATCGTAGACATGATTTACGAAGGTGGCATCGGCAACATGAACTACTCCATCTCGAATAACGCCGAGTATGGAGAGTACGTGACCGGTCCGCGCGTCGTGACCGAGGCCACCAAGAACGCCATGCGCCAGTGCCTGAAGGACATTCAGACCGGCGAATACGCCAAGAGCTTCATCTTGGAGAACCAGGCGGGCGCCCCCACGTTGTTGAGCCGCCGTCGCCTGACCGCCGAGCATCCCATCGAACAAGTGGGCGAGAAGCTGCGCGCCATGATGCCCTGGATCAAGAAGAACAAGCTGGTTGATCAGACACGCAACTGAGCAGGTGTAGACGCGCCGACCGAAAGGGCCACTCTGGTGGCCCTTTTTCTTTGGCCCGGTCCACTGAACGCTGCCTTACACTTGGGGTCCGACCAGCGCATGAATGGAACTCATGAACGACGACTTTCCCAGCACCGGCCCCGAGGGCACGCCGCCTGCGCCCAAGCGCCGCAAGGGCATTTATGTGTTGCCCAATCTGTTTACGCTGGGTGCGCTGTTTGGCGGCTTTTATGCCATTGTCATGGCGATCAATGGCCGTTTTGATATGGCGGCCATAGGTGTCTTCTGCGCCATGGTGCTCGACAGCCTTGATGGTCGCGTGGCGCGCATGACGCATACGCAAAGCGCATTCGGCGAACAGATGGATTCACTGTCGGACATGGTTTCCTTCGGGGCGGCGCCTGCCCTGATTTCCTACGTCTGGGCCCTCAAGGGTCTTGGGCGCTGGGGTTGGGTGGCGGCGTTCGTGTATTGCGCATGCGCCGCGCTGAGGTTAGCCCGATTCAACATCAACACAGGTGTCGTTGACAAGCGTTACTTCCAGGGTTTGCCCTCGCCTGCCGCTGCGGCACTGATTGCCGGATTCATCTGGCTGTTGACCGAGTCGGGTGTCAAAGGTACCGAACAGCTCATTGGTTTGCCCATTCCCTGGCTGATGTTCACGCTTGCACTGTACGCAGGCTTGACGATGGTGACCAATGTACCGTTCTACAGTTTCAAGGATCTCTCCGTGAAACGCAGCGTTCCCTTTGTCGTCGTGGTCCTGATTGTGTTGATCATCGCGGTCATCAATATCGACCCTCCCACGGTGTTGTTCGGCCTGTTTGTGCTCTATGGCGTAAGTGGCTATGTGATCTACGCGTGGCGCAAGGCCAAGGGAATGCCCACCAGTGTCATCAGCACCTCCACGGATGAACCGGACGAGCAAGGCCTGCATTGAATCCGTGTAGCAGACGTGTCGGTCGCGATTTCCTGTGCTACAGTTGACCCATGAAACGGATTTCGCTAACGCTACGACTGTCGAGCCAAAACGGGCAGGTTCAGTAGCGCGCGCGTCAACTGTTTTCCAAAGGCCCGTATGCATTCGCAACGGGCCTTTTGCTTTGTCCTCTTAGTTTTCACGTTGCGGATACCACCTTCTATCGGAGCAAACCATGGCTGACAAGCTGATTATTTTCGACACCACCTTGCGCGACGGGGAACAATCCCCAGGTGCTTCCATGACGCGGGATGAAAAGCTGCGTATTGCACGCCAGTTGGAGCGTTTGAAGGTGGATGTGATCGAAGCCGGTTTTGCTGCCAGTTCGAATGGTGATTTCGAGGCCGTGAAGGCGATCGCCCAAGTGATCAAGGACTCCACCGTGTGTTCGTTGTCACGCGCCAACGACCGCGATATTTCGCGGGCGGCAGAGGCGCTGCAGGGGGCCAACCGCAGCCGCATCCACACCTTCATCGCGACCAGTCCGTTGCACATGGAAAAGAAGCTGCGCATGACACCCGAGCAGGTGTTGGAACAAGCCAAGCTGGCTGTGCGCTTTGCCCGCAATCTGGTGTCTGACATCGAATTCAGTCCGGAGGACGGCTACCGCAGCGAGCCCGATTTTCTGTGCCGGGTGATCGAAGCGGTGATCAACGAGGGCGCGACGACAATCAATGTGCCGGATACGGTGGGCTACGCAATCCCTGAGCTATACGGGAATTTCATCAAGAACCTGCGCGAACGTATTCCCAACAGCGACAAGGCGATCTGGTCAGTGCATTGCCACAATGACCTGGGCATGGCCGTCGCCAACTCCCTCGCGGGGGTCAAGATTGGCGGAGCCCGTCAGGTGGAGTGCACGATCAATGGCCTGGGTGAGCGCGCGGGCAACTGTTCTCTTGAAGAGGTGGTGATGGCGATCAAGACGCGCAAGGACTACTTCGGTCTTGAGATGGGGGTTGATACCTCTCAGATCGTCGCAGCCAGCCGCATGGTGAGTCAAACCACAGGCTTTGTCGTGCAGCCCAACAAGGCAGTGGTGGGGGCCAATGCGTTTGCCCACGCCTCCGGCATTCACCAGGACGGGGTGCTCAAGGCGCGCGACACTTACGAGATCATGCGGGCGGAGGATGTGGGTTGGAGCGCCAACAAGATCGTTCTTGGCAAGCTCAGTGGCCGCAATGCGTTCAAGCAGCGTTTGCAGGAACTGGGTGTGCAAATGGAGAGTGAAACCGATGTCAATATGGCGTTCGCCAAGTTCAAGGAGTTGGCTGATCGAAAGACTGAGATTTTCGATGAGGACATCCTGGCTCTCGTGAGTGAAGAGGCGATGACGCATGATCATGAGCAATACGGATTTGTCTCCTTGTCTCAGCACAGCGAAACTGGGGAGCGTCCACACGCAACGGTTGTGTTCACCGTCGATGGCAAGGAAATCCGGGGAGAATCCGATGGTAATGGCCCAGTGGACGCATCGCTGAAGGCGATCGAATCACACGTCAAGAGTGGAGCCGAAATGGTGCTGTACTCCGTGAACGCCATCAGTGGGTCCACTGAAAGCCAGGGAGAGGTCACTGTGCGGCTGCAAAACAGCGGGCGCGTCGTCAATGGGGTCGGGTCGGACCCCGACATAGTCGTGGCCTCGGCCAAAGCCTATTTGAGCGCCCTCAACAAGTTGCAAAGCAAGGCCGACAGGGTTGCTGCGCAAGGGTAATCCCTGAGTTTCATAGTCAGGATGAAGAAGGTCACGCAAGTATTTGATCTTGCGTGACTTTTTTTGTATGTGTACACTCGGTAGCAACGTCTAGAGCGCAACGGAGATGAAGTGGTGATGCGATACCTTGGTCTTGTTCCACAGCGTGCACTGTCGGTAGCCGCACTGGTTTGTAGTTTCCTGTTTGCAGGCGCATACGCTGAAGCGGCTTCCGCCACGAATGCAACCACCAAGAAGTCGCAAAGCCCAGTCGTCAGATCCGGCGGCAAGGCCAAAGTTAAGAGCAAGCGCAATCGTGGTCCGGCCAAGTCGGCGATGCGGTCCACGCGGCCCTCGGCCGGCCAAGTGGCTGGGTTGCATGCCACCAGCGATCCGCTGGCGCTGAAATCCAGCGTGGCGCTGGTCATCGACCAGGACACGCGGGAAGTGCTGCTGGGCAAGAACCAGTCAGCCGTGTTACCCATTGCGTCTTTGACCAAGCTGATGACAGGTTTGCTCGTGAGTGAGGCCAAGTTGCCAATGGATGAGCAGATCACGATCACCCAGGAGGACGTGGACACTGAAAAGGGCAGCCGTTCCCGACTCAAGGTGGGCACGACGCTGAGCCGCGGAGAACTGCTGCATCTGGCACTGATGTCCAGCGAGAATCGAGCTGCCCATGCCCTGGGTCGCACCTATCCAGGTGGTTTGGACAGCTTCGTCGCCCTGATGAACGCGAAGGCGCAGACTCTGGGCATGCATGCGACCCGGTACGTGGAGCCCACGGGGCTGTCCAGCCGCAATCAGTCCAGCGCCAACGATCTGGCGGTGCTGGTGGGGGCCGCCTATACGGATCCCACCTTGCGTGAACTGTCGACTTCTCCCAGCCATCAGGTGGCAGTGGGTAAGCGCATGGTGCAGTTCAATACGACCAATCGACTTGTGAAGAATCCGGACTGGGATATTGGCTTGCAGAAGACGGGCTACATATCAGAAGCTGGACGGTGTCTGGTGATGCAGGCCAAGGTGGCGGGACGCAAGCTGATCATGGTGTTCTTGGACTCCGCTGGCAAATTCAGCCGCCTGGGCGATGCCGAGCGTGTGCGGCGCTGGGTGGAGACCCATCCCGTCCATGCTGCTGCAGCGCTGCCACTGAACGGTTAAGACGCGTTGTCCTTGTAGCCCAGGGCTGCGGAAATTTCACTCGCCGTTGCCTGAAGCTTGGGAAGCCACCCCTCGTCCAAGCGATCGGCGGGCGCCGAAATCGACAAGCCGGCCACCAGTTTGCGCTGATCATCATAGATGCCGGCCGCCATGCAGCGCACGCCGAGTTCAAGTTCTTCGTTGTCGCGAGCCACACCGTACTGGCGAGCTCTTGATAACTCACGTTCCAGGGTGGGTAGCTGGGTGATGCTGTTCTTGGTGTGGCCGGGCAGGCCGGTTCGCGTGGCGTAGGCACGAACTTTCTGAGGATCGTCCGCTGCCAGAAACAGCTTGCCTACCGACGTGAGGTGCAACGGCGCACGACCACCGATTGCGCGTACCACCTGCATGCCAGAACGTTCGCTGTAGGCTCGTTCCACGTACACGATTTCGTCGCCCTGACGCACGCTCAAATTCACAGGCTGGTGGATCAACTTGTGAAGTTCGCGCATCGGGATCAGGGCTGCATCCCGCGCGTTAAGCCGGCCCTTGACCAAGTTGCCCAGCTCGAGCAAACGCATGCCAAGGCGATAACTCCCGGCGACCGGGCGATCGACAAAGCGACCACTTGTAAGGTCGTTCAGGATTCGGTGCGTGGTGGAGGGGTGCAACCCCGTTTTGGCGCTGATTTCCTTGAGCGAAACAGGCTCCTCGTGCGCCGCCAGTACGTCCATCAGTGCAAACATACGTTCGATCACTTGAATGGTAGGACTTGGCGGTGCGCCGGAATCGTTCTTCTTCATGGTCCAGACGAGCAGTAGTTTGCTGCAATTTTATCTGGTGAAACGTGGTTGTGCGTGCTTTGAACGCTTCAGCCTAGAGATGGCCGCACCCTCGACCCGTCGAGGCAACGACGAAATTCAGGTGACCGACTTCTCCCAACGCCCCTGCACCAGTTTCTCGTGGGGACGGTAGCGTGTCTTGTAATTCATCTTGCCGCTTTCTGCGATCCAGTACCCCAGGTAGGCATACGCAAGATCCAACTGGCGCGCGTGTTCGATCTGCCACAGGATGGCATATGTACCGAAACTGGCATGTATTTCCGGCTCGAAAAACGTGTAGACGGCTGACAGACCATCGTCGAGCACATCGACGATGGACACCATTTTCAGTTGCCCGGCGGTGCCAGCAGTGCCAGGTTTCCGAAACTCGACCAGGCGGGTGTTCACGTGGCTTTGCAGCAGAAACTGGCTGTATTGCTCCGCGCTGTCCTGGTCCATCCCACCCCCCGCGTGACGGGTTCTCTGGTAACGCTGGTAGAGGGCGTAGTGCTCCGGATCGAAGCCCAGTTCCAATACACGCGCTTCAAGGTGGCAATGACGTTGCCAGGCTCGTCGCTGGCTACGGTCGGGCACGAACTCGGCTGTCAGGACTCGCAAGGGGACGCAGGCGTGGCAACCATCACAGTAGGGCCGGTAGGTGAACAGACCACTGCGGCGGAACCCCTCACGGATCAGTTCGGAGTACGCGCCGTGATGCACCAGGTGGCTGGGCGTAGCCACTTGCGAGCGTGCCAGTCTCCCTTCGAGATAGCTGCAGGCGTAATTCGCAGTGGCGTAGAACTGCAACCGGTGCAGGGGAAGTTCCTGGAGACGCGTCACGCTGGTTCGGTGTAAGGCGGGGTCAACGCGTCCCAGTATACGGGCTCGAAATGCCAACGAGGTGCCGGCGCGAGCACCGCTTGCGATACCTTTGCGAGGAAGTCGGTGCGAGATATCTCCGCCGCTCCCATGGAAGCAAGATGCCGGGTGTTTTGCTGGCAGTCGATCATGGGCATGTCGTGCGAGCGGCAAAACGCCACCAGTGCGGCCAGTGCGACCTTGGATGCGTCCCTGGCACGGCTGAACATGGATTCACCGAACACGGCCTTCCCAATGGCAACCAGATAGAGCCCGCCGACCAATTCGTCGCGAACCCAGGTTTCCACACTGTGTGCCCATCCCGCACGGTGAAAGTCCACGTACGCGTGGACCATGTCGGGAACGATCCAGGTGCCGGACTGGCCACGGCGTGGGCTGGCGCTGCATGCCTGGATGACCTGCTCGAATGCCGTGTCAAAGCGTACCTCGCTGCGCGGGTCTGTACGGAATTTGCGTAGCGTCTTGCGAAACGACGGATGGACTTTGAAACGACCGGTGTCCAGCACCATGCGGGGATCAGGGCTCCACCAGAGGATGGGGTCGGACAGACTGAACCAGGGGAAGATGCCGCCGCGGTAAGCACGGTACAGCGCATCCACGTCCAGGGAGCCCCCACCGGCCAACAGGCCGGGCGCCGGGGAATCATTGCCCCAGGCCTGAGACGAGTGCGGAAAATCTTCGCCGGCAGCCAACCAGGGCAGTTCGGGCAGATCGGGTTTCATGCGGCGACTGTAATGGAACTCATCAGCGGTCGGGCTGTGGCACACTCGCGCCTTTCGTTTTTCTCATGTCGACGCAGGTGCGACGGATTGATACTTTTCCCTCATGCAGAAAATCATCGCGCAAATAGCGCAGGAACTCCGGGTTCAGGACAAACAGGTCAGGGCAGCAGTGGAGCTGCTCGATGGTGGTGCCACGGTGCCTTTCGTGGCGCGCTATCGCAAGGAGGTCACGGGCGGGCTGGATGACGTGCAGCTGCGCGAACTTGAATATCGCCTCGGGTATCTGCGCGAACTGCAGGAGCGGCGCGAAGCCATCCTGCGCAGCATCGAAGAGCAGGGCAAACTCACACCCGAATTGGCGGCGGCCATCCTGACGGCGCCCACGAAGCAGGAACTGGAAGACCTGTACCTGCCGTTCAAACCCAAGCGTCGCACGAAAGGGCAGATCGCACGCGAAGCCGGTATCGAGCCCCTGGCGAACCTCTTGCTGGGGGCTCCCACCCTGAACCCCACCGAGCAGGCCGCAGCTTTTGTGAAGCCGGAAAAATCGGAGGATGGCAGCGACTTCACCTCGGTGGCGGCGGTGCTCGACGGAGTGCGCGACATCCTGAGCGAGCGCTGGGCCGAGGACCCGGCGCTGGTGCAGGCCTTGCGGGAGTGGCTGTGGACCGAAGGCCTGCTGCAAAGCAAGCTGATGGATGGCAAGAACCCGGATGACGCGGATGTGTCCAAGTTCCGGGACTATTTCGATTACGACGAACCCATTGGCCGCGTGCCCTCGCACCGCGCTCTGGCCGTGTTTCGCGGACGTACGCTGGAGATCCTGGACGTCAAGCTGGTGCAGCCGCAACCGGAGGCCGCGCCCACGGGGGCGGGTACCGCGAAGGCGCCGGTGGTGACATTGGCCGAGGGGCGCATCGCCCTGCATCTGGGCTGGAGTCACCAGGGGCGCGCCGCCGATGATCTGCTGCGCAAGTGCGTGGCCTGGACCTGGCGCGTCAAGCTCAGCCTGTCCACCGAGCGCGACCTGTTTGCCCGCTTGCGCGAGGAGGCCGAGAAAGTGGCCATCAAGGTGTTTGCCGACAATCTGCGCGACCTGCTGCTGGCGGCCCCAGCCGGCCCGCGTGTGGTGATGGGGCTGGACCCCGGCATCCGCACCGGCGTCAAGGTGGCCGTGGTGGATGGCACAGGCAAGTTGGTCGATACGGCGACGGTCTATCCGCACGAGCCGCGCAAGGACTGGGACGGTTCCTTGCACACCCTGGGCAAGCTGTGCGAGAAGCATGGCGTGAACCTGATTGCCATCGGCAACGGCACCGCCAGCCGAGAGACCGACAAGCTCGCGGGCGACCTCATCAAGCTGCTGCAAAAGGCCTCCTTGGCCGTGCACGGCAAGGAACTCAAGATCGACAAGGTGGTGGTCAGCGAAGCCGGTGCCTCCGTGTACTCGGCCAGCGAATTTGCTTCACAGGAAATGCCGGACGTGGACGTGAGTCTGCGGGGCGCCGCCAGCATCGCCAGACGCCTGCAGGACCCGTTGGCCGAGTTGGTGAAGATCGACCCCAAATCCATCGGCGTGGGCCAATACCAGCACGATGTGAACCAGAGCGAGCTGGCGCGCAGCCTGAACTCGGTGGTGGAGGATTGCGTGAACTCCGTGGGCGTGGACCTGAACACGGCCAGCGTACCCTTGCTCAGCCGCGTGTCGGGCCTGAGCGGCAGCGTGGCCAAGGCCGTGGTGCGTTGGCGCGAGGCCCATGGCGCCTTCGGGAGTCGTCAGCAGTTGCTGCAGGTCAGTGGCCTGGGCGCGAGGACCTTCGAGCAGTGCGCGGGCTTCCTGCGCATCCGCGACGGCGAGAACCCGCTGGACGTGACCGGCGTGCACCCCGAGTCCTACAGCGTGGTGGAAAGAATCATGGCCCACACGCAGCGGCCGGTGGCCGAGCTGATGGGCCGTGCCGACATGCTCAAGACCCTGCGGCCGGAACTGTTCGCGAACGAGCAGTTCGGTGTCATCACCGTCAAGGACATCCTGGGCGAACTGGAAAAGCCGGGCCGCGATCCGCGCCCCGACTTCAAGGTCGCGCGCTTCAACGAGGGCGTGGAGGACATTCGCGACCTGCGCGAAGGCATGGTGCTCGAAGGCACGGTGAGCAACGTGGCGGCCTTCGGCGCTTTCATCGACCTGGGGGTGCACCAGGACGGGCTGGTGCATGTGAGTCAGCTCAGCCACAAGTTCGTGAACGACGCCCGCGAGGTCGTCAAGACCGGCGACATTGTCAAGGTCCGCGTGGTCGAGGTGGACGTGCCGCGCAAGCGCATCGGCCTGACCATGAAGCTCGATGCCCCGGCCCAAGGCAGCTCAGGTGGGCGGGACCAGCCGCGCGAAAACCGGTTTGAAAGTGCCGGGCGAGGCGCGCATGCCGGCGCGGGGCGGCGTGGTCCGGAGGTGGCAGCGCCTTCGGCCATGGCCTCCGCCTTTGCGAAGTTGCAGGGTCTGAGAAAGTAGCAGGGTCGGTGCCAGCCCGAAGCCGGCACAATCCGGATATGAAGGCGCTCCGTATCTATGCCGGCCCGCGTGCCATGGCGCACATTCAGCGCCATGGGCTACGCCCGGCCGACATCGGCATCATTCCCGGTGCGGCCGGGGGACCGAAGGGCCTGATCCTGGGCGGTCTGGATCGCTTCATTTTCGGGGAGTGGCTGGCCGGCTCACAGCAGGAGGTTCATCTCGTGGGTGCCTCCATCGGCGCGTGGCGCATGGCCACTGCATGCCTGCGGGATCCGGTGCTGGCGTTCGAGCGCCTGGAACATGATTACGTACACCAGCACTACGAACTGCAGCCCGGGCAGAAACGTCCCACGGCCGACTTCGTCAGCGAACGTTTTGCGCGCAGCCTGCGAGAGTTCTTCGGTGGACGCGAGGCCGAGGTGTTGGGGCATCCGCGGCTGCGATTGCACATCGTGACCTCCCGTGGCCGGCACCTTTTGCGAAAGGAACACGCCTGGCGCACGCCTTTGGGATATCTGGGCGCCTTCGCCACGAACATGGTGTCGCGCCGGGCGATGGGTGCCTGGCTGGAGCGAGTCGTGTTTTCGACGGCGCCCCCGGGTGCCGCGCCTGGGCAATGCGCGCGCCTTCCGTTCAGGGAAGACGATTACCCTACTCGCCAGATAGCCCTGACTGCGAACAACTTCCAGTCGGTCTTGCAGGCCAGTTGTTCCATACCCTTTGTGCTGCGCGCGATCCCCTCCATCTCGGGGGCGCCAGCCGGTGCCTACTGGGACGGTGGTATCACCGACTATCACCTGCATCTGGCCTATGCGCCCAGCAGCGCCAGGTCTGGTCAAACCAGTGGAGAGGGCGCGCTCGCTCACGCCGGGTTCCCCAATCTCGTTCTGTACCCGCATTTCCAGCGTGCCGTCATTCCCGGATGGCTGGACAAGGGACTGCCCTGGCGACATGGTTCCAGTCGCTTCCTGGACACCACCGTGCTGTTGGCTCCGGATCCCGACTGGGTGAAGAGCCTGCCTCGCGGCAAGTTGCCCGACCGCACCGACTTCACCTATTTCGGCAACGATGTGTCGGCTCGGGTGCGAGCCTGGAGCGCTGCGATCGCGGAGAGCCAGCAGTTGGTGGATGACTTCCGGTATTGGCTGGAGAGGTGTGAGCAGGGCCGCATGGCTGACGTGCGACCCCTGTGAAGTGGGGGCGGGCGCACCAACTGGTCTTCACAGTCTGTTACGCGCTGATGTCGTTTCATCGGGCTGTGTGGTCCCTCCACCAGAAAATCCGGCGCGAGTCATGGCATCATGTTTCCCATGGCAGAACCCAGGCTGGAATTCATCGAGATCGGAAAGTTGCGCGTTGGGATGTTCATCCAGCTGGATCTGGGGTGGATGTCGCATCCATTTCCGGCCAACAGCTTCAAGATCACAAGTGAAAAGCAGTTGGAGACTATCCGCGCGCTAGGCCTGTCCCATGTCCATGTCAATCTAGACAAGAGTGACCCTGAGTCCTCTATGGCACCATCGCCATCCAGTGACTCGGCAGCGATACTGACCCATGCGGCGATGCCGGATCCCTTGACGGACGAGGCACAAGACGCCACCACTCGCGTGTGGCGGCGGGAGCGGCTCGCAGCACAGCGTGCCAGCTTTGCCCACTGCGAAGTCTTGTTTGCGCAGGCGACCACGGATTGCGCGCGGATCATGGGCTGCGTTGGCGCGCAGCCCGAAGCTGCGCGCCAGCAGTCCGAGTTGTTGGTCAACGCCATGGTGGACCAGCTCATGAGCGAGGGGGAGTCGATGATCCACCTCCTGTCGGATGGGTCGGGAGACCGGGCCGCGTTGCATCCCGTCAATGTCACGGTATTGAGCCTGCTGTTGGGCAAGTCCCTGGATCTGGCGACCGATGCCATGCGTGAATTGGGCGTGGCCGCGCTACTGCATGACGTTGGCAAGGCGCAGTTGCCGGAGCGTGTGCGCTGGCGCGACCCCGGATTCACGGCCATGGAGGACAAGGTGCACCAGGAGCATGTGGGTCTGGGGGTCGGCGTGGCCAGACGCATGGGGCTTTCCGTACAGGTGCAGCAGTGCATCGGACAGCACCACGAAATGGTGGATGGCAGCGGGTTCCCCGCTGGACTCAAAGGTGAGGACATGACGCCGTCCGCCCGACTCCTGGCGCTGGTGAATCGTTACGACAACCTATGCAACCCGTTCAACCCCAACCAAGCGCTGACCCCACACGAGGCGCTCGCCCTGATCTTCGCTCAGACCAAGACGCGCTTTGACTCGGCCAGCCTGAGCGCCTTCATCCGACTCATGGGGGTCTATCCACCGGGATCCGTCGTGCAACTGTCGGACGAGCGCTACGCCTTGGTCATGTCCGTCAATTCCGCTCGTCCTCTGCGGCCACAGGTCATCGTGCACGATCCACACATTCCCAGAGACGAAGCCTTGATTCTGAATCTGGAAAACGAACCCCAACTGGGGATACGGCGTAGCCTCAAACCCATGCATCTGCCGCAGGCAGCGTTGAGCTATTTGTCGCCACGCAAACGCATCAGTTACTTCTTTGAGCAGACACCTTCTCCCGACGGAATCTGAGCACCGCATGACCGAGTCGGGCTTGCATGCACTGATCGAAGGCATGATCGAGGGGGTCTGGATACTGGACCCCGTCGACCTGCACATCGTGGCGATGAATCGGGTTGCCGCAGGCATGCTCGTTGTGGAAGAGCGGGCGCTGCTGGGGAAGTCCGTGATCGAACTGGCGGCGACACCCGAGGACATCTTCTTCTGGGAGGATGTGGCTGCGGGCGTGTCCGAAGGTATCCAGTCCGAGACCATGTTGCGCCACACCAGCGGGACCACCTTGCATGTGGAGCGGCGCGTGAGCCGCGTGCATCTTGATCCTGGCCAAGTCGTGTTTGTGGTCGGCTTGCGGGATCTCACCGACAAGCGGCGTGTTGAGCGGGAGTTGGAGCAACTCGTGTCGGAGCTGCGCGCAACGCTGGAGTCCACCGCGGAGGGTGTTCTCGTGACCGATCCGCATGGCACCGTGCGCAGTTTCAATCAACGCTTTGGTGGGCTCTGGGACCTACCGCCGGCGTTGTTGGCGGCGCATGACGATGCCCAACTGAAGCAGCACATGCTGAACCATGTCGTGGACCCACAGCTCTACGCCCAGCGTCTGGGAGATATCCGGGAGTCTCCGAGTTTCGAGGGCTCGGATGTTCTGCAGCTGAAATCGGGTCGCGTGTTGGAACGTGTGACCCTGCCGCAGCACAGTCGCGGTCAGATCATCGGGCGCGTGTATTCATTTCGGGACATCACTCAAAAGCGGGCCAACGAGGCACGACTGGAGCTTGCCGCCAAGGTATTTGAGTCGAGTCTGGATGCGATCTTCATCACCGACCCGCAATATCAGCTCGTGGCTGCGAATCCGCGTTTCGAGTTGATGGCGGGGATGGGCGGTAACACCTACCTGCAGCATCAGGCATACGAGCTGTTTTTTGACCCGCAGGACGCCATCCTGCGCTCCCGCATTGAACACTCGCTGGAGACCCGCGGACGATGGGAAGGCGAGGTCTGGTGCCGGCGGAACAACGGAGCAACATTTCCGACGCAACTGTCCTGGGTGCTGGTACGGGACAGCATCGGGCAGGTGCTCAACACCATCGGCATTTTTCGGGACTTGTCCGAGAAGCTTGCAGCCACGCAACGCATCGAGCAACTGGCGTATAGCGACGCGCTCACCGGTGTTTCCAACCGCCTGGCGCTCAACCAGCGCGTGGGTGTGGCCTTGAGCCAGGGCGAGCGTCGCGGTGGCAGTTTCGCCATCCTGTTTCTGGACCTGGACCGTTTCAAGAATATCAACGACTCCTTTGGGCATCTGGTGGGCGACGGCGTGCTGCGCGAGGTGGCCCAGCGTGTCCACGACTGCCTGCGTCAGGAGGACACCCTGTGTCGCCTGGGCGGCGACGAATTCGTGGTGTTCCTCAACGGCGCCGATGTCCGTGCCACAGAGGTTATCGCACGGCGCATCCTCGGAGCCCTGGCTCTGCCGTTCGCGCTCGAGGAGATGAGCTTTTCCGTCGGGTGCAGCATTGGCGTGGCCATGTACCCCACGGATGGCCGAACCTTGGACGCTCTTCTCAACTGCGCCGATACCGCCATGCATCGTGTCAAGGAACATGGGCGTGGCAACTTCCGCTTTTATCAACCGCAGATGAACGTGGATCTGCTGGCGCGCATGAAGATGGATCACGCCATGCGCCAGGCCTTGGAGCAAGGCCTGTTTCGCCTGCACTACCAGCCCAAGATCAGTCTGGACAGGGGCCACATGGTGGGCGCGGAGGCCCTGATTCGCTGGCGCGACGAAATGCTGGGAGATGTATCACCGGGCATCTTCATTCCGCTCGCGGAGGAATCGGGATTCATCGTGAGCATCGGTTCTTGGGTGCTGGAGGAGGCCGTTCGCCAGGCCGCTCGGTGGCAACGGTGCGGGACACCCGTGGTAGTGGCCATCAATGTCTCGGCGCTGCAGTTCCAGCAAGCCGACTTCGTTCAGCGTGTGTCCGGCGCCATGGCGCGGGAGGCCCTCGATCCGCGATGGTTGGAGCTTGAGTTGACCGAGTCCATCCTCGTGCAGGGCGTGGACGAAGCCATGCAGCGCCTGTAGGCGCTTTCCGCTCTGGGTGTGAGACTCGCGATTGACGATTTTGGAGTGGGTTACTCCAGTCTGACCTACCTGAAGAAGTTCCCGATCCATACACTCAAGATTGACCGGTCATTTGTGATGGGACTGCCCGAGAGCGAAAGCGATCACGCCATCGTGAGTGCCATCATCAATATGGGGCACGCCATGAAGCTGCAAATCGTGGCCGAAGGCGTGGAAACCACCGAGCAGCGCGACGTATTGCTGGCGTTGGGCTGTGACCAGTGCCAGGGTTTCCTGTACGCACGCGGCATGCCGGCAAGCGAATTCGAACAATACCTGCGGCTTGCCGGGCGTGTGGACCTGCCCTAGTCGTTGGGGATGACCTACCCGCGCAACCCCTTGTACAGCATATAGGCCGCGAGTACATACAGAATGCCGGCAAACACGCGCTTGAGCCGTTTTACGGGAAGCGAATGCGCGGCGCGCGCACCCAGGGGGGCTGTCAACACGCTGCACACCGCAATCACACCCAGCGCGGGCATCCAAATGTAGCCCAGCGAACCGGCCGGCAGGTTTTGTGCCGATTGGCCGCTGATCACGTAACCGGCCACATTGGCCAGCGCGATCGGAAATCCGAGCGCGGCGCTGGTGGCTACCGCGTTGTGAATGCTCACGTTGCACCACGTCATGAACGGCACGCTGATGAAGCCGCCGCCTGCGCCCACAAGACCGGACAGAAATCCTATGACTCCGCCTGCCGCTACCTGACCGCCCGTGCCGGGCATCTGGCGGCTGGGTGCCGGCTTCTTGTCCAGGAACATCTGCGTGGCGGAAAAGCCCACAAACAGGCCGAAGAAGATGGCCAGTGACGACCCTTTGAGCAATGCGAAAACGCCCAGACTGGCGATGGAACCCCCCAGCACAATGCCCGGAGCCAGTCCGCGTACAAGTTCCCATCGCACGGCTCCACGTTGATGGTGCGCCCGCACGCTCGACAGAGAGGTAAACAGGATGGTCGCCATGGACGTGGCAATGGCCATCTTCACCGACAGATCCGCGGGCACGCCACGCCCGGACATAAGCAGCGTGATGAACGGCACCATCATCATGCCGCCGCCGATGCCCAGAAGTCCGGCGAGAAATCCGGTGCCCAGGCCCAGCAGCGCCAGTTCAACTATCAGCAGAGGTTCGAGGCTCATGGGGGAGGAGAAGAAAAGGAAGAAGAAGGTGTCTGCAAGTGCCACCGGACCGTCATCCTGAACCGGGGGTTCAGGTGGGCGAGGTCAGCCAGGGCCTTGGGTTCATCTGACGCGAGATGGTCACGCCGACCAAGGCGATATTCCAAGCCCGGAGCTACGAGAGCATTGGTTCAAGGAAATATAAAGCCCGGCGCGCACTGCAGACGCCCACATTGTAGGCTGGGCGGAAGTGCCGAACTGGAAAACCGGTCTAGATGAGGCGACCGTCGTCGCCCAAGGCGTCGTTCAGGCGGCCCAACAGCGAATCCAGGTCAGGGTCATGCCCTTCCTGCGTGGAGAACGTTGACGGGGCAACGCGAGTTGCCGTGGGGGAAGTGCTCTTTTCTGACAGCTCGAACGCCAGATTCAGCGCGGCCAGCACGGCGATGCGGTCGCGCGCCTTGACCTTGCCCGCATCACGGATCTTGCACATGGCGACGTCCACGCGCTGCACGGCTTCGCGGAACTGCAACTCACCGCCCTCGGGACAGCCTAGCAGGTAGCTCTGGCCCATGATCTGCACGTCGAGCTGCTTCATGCCGCATCCTTCGTATCGCCGCCGTTGGCCGGGAGACGCTCGAGCAGTGCGTCGACCCGCGCCCGCGCGGCGCTCAGACGCGACTTGAGCGAGTCGCGTTCGTGTGTGAGCTGGGCCACCTGCTCCGTGAGCAGGGCGTTCGTGCGCTGCTGTTCCCGGTAGCGCACGAGCAGACGCTCCACGCGCTCTGTGATCTGTTCGATTTGGGTCGGTGAGGCCATGGGGGTTTGGGTGTCAGCGTGGCATTGTAAGGATTCGCGAGCGCCCGTTTGCATAAAATCACATCGTTGGTGCTCGCGGTGTGGTTCACATGCCGCAGTTCAACGGGAAGCAGGAGGGAACACGTTCCCCACCTGCGCTGCCCCCGCACCGGTCAAACGGACGAGTCCTCGGCATGCCGTGCCGAAGATTTCACTTTCATCACTCCAGCCACTGAGTGCCTTGAACAAGCGCTTGGGAAGGCGATGAAGGCAGTGCCGCCAGCCCGGATACCGGCCAACACGGTGGGTCTGCCTCTGGGTGGACCCGTATCGCCCATCCACTGGCGGGGAAGCCGGTGCGGGCATTTGTCTCGGTCTTTTTCATCCATGAACTCTCGTTTCCCTTTCGCACGCCGCCACGCGCTGGCGCTGGCCGTCTGCGCCCTCACGGGTGCCGCCCAGGCACAAACCGCCACGCTGGAGCCCGTTGTTGTCTCTGCCAGTCGCACAGAGCAGCGTGTACAGGACGCCCTGCCGTCCACAACCCTCATCACCCGCGCCGAAATCGACGCCGCCCAGGTGTCCGATCTGCCTTCACTGCTGCGGCGCGTGGGCGGCTTGGAGATCGCGCAGAACGGTGGCATGGGCACGCTGGCCAGCGTCTTCATCCGTGGCGCCGAGTCGCGTCACACCCTGTTGCTGATCGATGGCGTGCCGGTGAACAACCTGAACTTCGGCACCGCGGCGCTGGAGCAATTGCCGCTGGACAACGTGGAGCGCATCGAGGTGGTGCGTGGCAACGTCTCCAGCCTGTACGGCTCCTCCGCCTTGGGCGGCGTGATCCAGATCTTCACCCGGCAGGGTGGGGCCACGCCCCGCCTGGGCCTGTCCGCGCAGGTGGGCGCCCATGGCCATCGCAAGTTCAACGTCGACGCCTCGGCCAAGTTGGGGTCGGGTACACGGCTGAGCGCCACCCTGGAATCGATCGACACCGACGGCTTCAACGCCATCAACCAAAGTGAGCGTTCGGGCACCAATCCCGATCGCGACGGCTATGCGCGCCGCGCCGCGTCCTTCAGCCTGACGCAGGACTTGGGCGTGCTGGGCGGTGGCGCACAAAGCAGCAGCGTGGGTCTGAGCTGGCGCGAAGCGCGCGGTACCACCCAGTACGACAGCCAGTTTGGCCCGGCCACGCAGGCCGACGAAGCCCGCTTTGCCGAACGCGGCGCCGTGCTGCAGGCCGATCTGCTGTTGGGCAACGGCGTGCGCGTGAACGCAGCGGCCACGCGCAGCAGCGACCATCTGAACGCCGACGTCACGGCCTATCCCTATTTCGTCAACTCCCGCAGCACCGGTGCACAACTGGGGCTGGAATGGCAGTTCGCACGCGGTCAGCGCGTGACGGGCGGCGTGGAGAGCACACGCCAGCGCATCGAGAGTGACACGGTCTACGTGCAGTCGTCGCGCACGCAGGACAGCGTGCGCCTGGGCTACCAGGCGGACACCGAGCAGCATCAGGTTCAGCTCAACCTGCGCCAGGACAAGTACTCGGACTTTGGTTCCGCCTCTACCTATTTCGCCGGCTACGCCTGGCGCATCACGCCCAACTGGCGCCTGAACGCGTCCAGTTCCACCGGCTTCAATGCCCCCACGTTCAACGACCTGTACTACCCCTGGGGCGGCAACGTGGCCCTGCGTCCGGAGCGCGTGAAGTCCGCGGAACTCGGCCTGCAATACGCCGCGGTCGGACAGGAGGTGCGCGTCGTGCTGTTCCACAACCGCTTTCGCGACCTGATCGGCAACGATGCCTACTACACCCGTGTCAACGTGGACGCCGCGCGCAACCAGGGCCTGGAGCTGAGCTACAGCGGTACCGTGGGCCGTACCAAGTTACGCGCGAGTGCCACCTCACAAGACCCGGTGGACCTGGCCACAGGGCAACGTCTGGCGCGCCGCGCCGCCGCGCTAGCCACCGTCGTCATCGGTCGCGACTATGGGGTGTGGAGCCTGGATGCCGACCTGCGCTACAGCGGCAGCCGTCCCGACGGCGCGCGGTCGCTGGCCTCGTATGCCGTGCTCAACCTGGGGGCGCACTACGCCATCAGCCGCGACCTGAAAGCCGCGCTGCGTGTGGAGAACCTGCTGGACCGCCAGTACGAAACGGCCTACGGTTATCGCCAGAGTGGGCGTGCTCTGTTTGCCGGCCTGAGCTGGCAGCCACGCTTCTAGTGAAAGGCCTGACCATGCGCTCCCCGTTGTCTGCCCTGTGCCACCGCGCCGCATTGGCGGGGCTTGCACTGCTGGGTGTCATGCCTTTGCTGGTGGCCGCACAGGCGGTCCAGGTGACGGACGACCGGGGGGTGACGGTGCGCCTGGCCGCGCCACCGCAACGTATCGTGAGCCTGTTGCCATCGCTTACCGAGACGGTGTGCGCGCTGGGCCAGTGCCAGCGCCTGGTGGGGGTGGACCGTTTTTCCAACTGGCCGGCGAGCGTGCGCCGGCTGCCGCAGTTGGGCGGGCTGGAGGACGCGCCCATCGAAGGCATCGTGGCACTCGGGCCCGACGTGGTGCTGCTGGCCGCCTCCGCCCGCGTGGTATCGCGGCTGGAAGCGCTGGGCGTGAAGGTGGTGGCGTTGGAGCCGCGCAACCTGGCGGATGCACGGCGCGTGTGGCTGCAACTGGGGCAACTGCTGGCGGTGCCGGACGCGCCGCGTCTGTGGCGCGAAACCGAAGCCGCCTTGGACGCGGCCGCCGCCCAGGTGCCGGCGCGGGCCAAGGGTGCCAGGGTGTATTTCGAGGTCAGCCGCGAGCCTTACGCGGCGGGACCGGCCTCCTTCATCGGTGAGATGCTCACGCGCCTGGGCGCGGGCAACATCGTAACGCCGGACATGGGGGCCTTCCCGAAGCTGAACCCGGAATTCGTCGTGCGTGCCAACCCGGACGTGATCATGGTGGGCGACAGCGGCGCTGCGGGCTTGCACCAACGGCCGGGCTGGCAGGCCTTGCGCGCGCTGCGCGAGCAGCGTCTGTGCGTGTTCACGCCCGAGCAGGCGGACACGCTGGTGCGACCCGGCCCGCGCATGGCCCAAGGCGCTCAATTGCTGGCGCAGTGTCTGCGCGACAAGGCGCCATGAACGCCTGGGCTGTCCATCGCCGCGCCGCCACCCTGCTGGCGCTGGGCCTGCTGTTGGCCGGCCTGGGGCTGGCGCTGCTGGGCGCGGGCGTGGGCAGCACCGGGTTCGAGCGCGTGTGGCAGGCCTGGCGTGACCCGGTGGCGCAGCAGATCGTGTGGGACATCCGCCTGCCGCGCACCCTGGGCGCCTGGCTGGCCGGTGCCCTGCTCGGGCTGGCCGGTGCGGTGGCGCAGGGTCTGTTCCGCAATCCGCTGGCCGACCCCTACCTGCTGGGCAGCGCCTCGGGCGCGACTTTGGGCCTGGTGCTGGCACTGACCTTGTTTGGCGTGTCGCCGTTGGCGGCCGGTTGGCTGGCGCGCGTGGGCCTGTCGGGCGCGGCCTTCGCCGGCGCCACGGGCGCCGTGGTGCTGACCTTGCTGCTGGCCCGGGGCGCGCAAAACAGCCTGCGCCTGCTGCTTGCGGGCGTGGTAGTGGGCGTGGTACTGGGGGCCATGAGTTCGCTCGTGGTGCTGTGGGTGCCGCAGGTCATGCCGACCACGCAGGCGTTCATGCTCGGCAGCACGGGCTACGTGGGCTGGAGCGCCTGCGCCTTGATGGGGGCCGTGTGGCTGTTGTGTGCCGCGGCCGCCTGGGCGCTGAGCCCGGCGCTGGACAGCCTGACCCTGGGCGAGGCCACGGCCCACAGCCTGGGTTTGCCCCTGGTACCCATGCGCGCGGCGCTGGTGCTGGTGCTGGCCCTGGCCACCGGCGCGGCCGTCGCACAGACGGGTTTGATCGCCTTTGTGGGCCTGGCCGCGCCGCATCTGGTGCGCTCCGTGATCAAGACCACGCACGACCGGTTGCTGTTGCTGTCCAGCCTGAGCGGCGCGGCGCTGCTGCTGAGCGCCGACATCCTGGCGCGCAGTCTGGTGGCACCGCAGGAATTGCCCGTGGGTGTGCTCACCGCGGTGCTGGGCGGCGGGTATCTGCTGTGGCTCATGCATCGGGGCCAGCGAAAGGGCGAGGCATGAGCACCAAGGCGTCGTTGTCAGGTGTGGCCATGCAGGCGCGGGGCGTTCGGGCCACGCTGGGCGGCACGCCGATACTGCACGACGTTCACATGGACCTGCGCGCGGGTCGCTGGACCAGCGTGGTGGGGCCCAACGGCGCGGGCAAGTCCACCTTGCTCAAGGTGCTGGCGCAGTTGCTGCCCTATACCGGCCAGGTCACACTGCTGGGGCAGGACGCCCGCCACATGCCGCGACGCCAGCGCGCCCGCCAAGTGGCGTGGCTGGGGCAGCACGAGGGTGGCGCCGACGACATGCGGGTGTACGACGTGGCCATGCTGGGCCGTCTGCCGCACCTGCCCTGGCTGGGCGGACCCGGCCCACGCGACCATCAGGCGGTGCAGGAGGCGCTGCGTGCCACCCAGGCCTGGGACTGGCGGGACCGGGCCTTGGGCCAATTGTCCGCCGGGGAGCGGCAGCGCGTGCTGCTGGCGCGTGCGCTGGCGGTGCAGGCGCAGGTGCTGCTCATGGACGAACCCCTGGCCAATCTGGACCCGCCGCACCAGGCCGACTGGCTGGCGCTGGTGCGCGGCCTGGTGGCCAGCGGCAAGACCGTGGTGAGCGTGCTGCACGAGGTGTCGCTGGCCCTGCAGGCCGACGACATGGTGATCCTCGCCAAGGGACGGGTGCAGCACCAGGGGGCCTGCGCCCACGAGACCACCCAGCGTGTGCTGGAACAGGTGTTTGATGAGCGGATACGCATCCACGCCATGCTGGATCAGTACATAATGCTATTGAAGTAGTAGCTATGCCGCGCATCAGACCCACCTTCGGAGTTTGCGCATGACCGCCCGGGCCTTGATGGTGCTGGGCACCAGCAGCGGTGCGGGCAAGAGCTGGCTTGCCACGGCCCTGTGCCGCTGGTATGCGCGCCAGGGACTTAGGGTGGCGCCGTTCAAGGCGCAGAACATGAGCAACAACGCCCGCGTGGTGCAAGGCGGCGAGATCGGCAGTGCCCAGTACTTCCAGGCGCTGGCGGCACGCGCCGCGCCCGATGTGCGCATGAACCCCGTGCTGCTCAAGCCCGAGGCGGACACGCACAGTCAGGTGGTGCTGCTGGGCCAGGTGAACGACGAGCTGACCCGCTTGGACTGGCGCGCCCGCAGCTGCCGCGTCTGGCCCCACGTGCAGCAGGCACTGGACGCGCTGCGCGAGGAGAACGACCTGGTGCTGATCGAGGGCGCCGGTTCACCTGCGGAGATCAACCTCATGGCCTCGGACATCGTGAACCTGCGCGTGGCCCGCCACGCCCATGCACGCTGCCTGCTGGTGACGGATATCGACCGCGGCGGCGCATTTGCCCACCTGTACGGCACGCACCAGTTGCTCAGTCTGGCGGACCGGGCGCTGGTTCGTGGCTTTGTCCTGAACAAGTTTCGCGGTGACGCCAGCCTGCTTGCCCCCGGACCGCAGATGCTGCAGGATCTGACCGGCGTGCCCACCGTGGCCACGCTGCCCATGTGCTGGCACCATGGTCTGCCCGAGGAAGACGGGGTGTTCGATGCAGGTTCCGCACACGCGGCCGACGCAGGCACCGTGATCGCCGTCGTGGCCTACCCGCGCATCAGCAACCTGGACGAATTCCAGCCGCTGCGCAACATCCCGGGCGTGCAACTGCGCTGGGTGCGCAGCCCGGCGCAACTTTCAGGCGTCCACTGGATCATCCTTCCTGTTTCCAAACACACCAGCTCGGACCTGACCTGGCTGCGAGCCCAGGGGCTGGACCGTGCCGTGAGCGACCATGCGGCGCGGGGCGGACGGGTGCTGGGCATCTGTGGTGGGCTGCAAATGCTGGGCGAAGCTCTGGTGGACACCCATGGCATTGACGGCAACGCACCCGGCCTGGGGCTGCTGCCGCTCGTGACGCAGTTCGATCCCGCCAAGACCGTGCAGCACCGCGGCGCCCGGTTCGAGGCGTTGACGGGGCCGTGGGCCGCATTGTCCCGCGTGACGGTGCAGGGCTACGAGATTCACCATGGGCGCACGGCGCGGCATCCAGCCATGGCAGCAGCGGGTGACATGGCCCGAGCCGTGCTGGCGCCGGATCTGGGCTGGTGCAACGCCGCCGGCAATGTGCTGGGCGTGTATCTGCACGGGCTGCTGGAAGACCCGCGCGTGTTGCAGGCCTTGTTCGGGGCAGCCGTGCCCACGTTGGACACGGTGTTCGATGGGCTGGCGGACGTGGTGGAGCGGCACTTCCAGCCCGGCGTGCTGGCCGGGTTGGTGGCGTAGCCTCTCAGGGCGCGGGCGTCTTGTCCTTGAAGTCGCAATAGGGAGCCACGCTGCACTGCCAGCATTTGGGCTTGCGTGCCACGCACACATAGCGACCATGCAGGATCAGCCAGTGGTGCGCGTCCACGCGGAAGGCGTCGGGCACGCGTTGCAGCAGCTTCATCTCCACTTCCAGCGGGGTCTTCCCGCTCGCCAGACCGGTGCGGTTGGCCACGCGAAAGATGTGCGTGTCCACCGCCATGGTGGGTTCGCCAAAGGCGCAGTTGAGCACCACGTTGGCCGTCTTGCGGCCCACCCCCGGCAGCGCCTCCAGTGCCTCGCGCTCACGCGGCACCTGGCCCTGGTGACGATCGATCAGCATCTGGCACGTCGCCATCAAGTGCCGGGCCTTGCTGCGGTACAGGCCGATGGTCTGGATGTACGACTCGAGCCCAGCTGACCCCAGCGCCAGCATTTTTTGCGGCGTGTTCGCCACCGCAAACAGCCGGCGCGTGGCCTTGTTCACGCTCACGTCCGTGGCTTGGGCGCTGAGCAGCACCGCCACCAGCAACTCGAACACGCTCGTGTATTCCAGCTCCGTCACCGGCGCCGGGTTGGCGGCCCGGAGCGTGGCAAAGAAGGCGGCGATGTGGTCCTTGGTCATGGTGGGGCGTGGGGTGGCAATGCAACCGGCATGGTAAGAGCTTTTCCGCGCAAAATGGCTTCTTCATCTGCCAACGCTTCTGTTCATCACGTGCCCACTCCAGTTTTTCCTGTGATCAACCTGCAAGGCGTGCTGTCCAACCCGAACCTTGCGCTGGACGCCGCCAAGGCGGGTACCCTGGACCAGCTCGGCCGCGGACTTGCTGCACGCGTGGATGCGCGGGCGCTGGACGATGCACGGCGCAGCGGTCTGACTTGCCTGTGCACGACGGTCGGGCATGTGGCGGGCGCGAAAGACCCGCGTGCGGTAACGCTGGATGACATCAACGCCTGGGACGCGTTCATTTCCACCCATCCGGCGCAGCTCCTGAAGGTGACTTCGACCCCGGATGTGGCGGCTGCGCGCGCCAGCCAACGTGTGGGTGTGATCTACGCCTTCCAGAACACCGAAATGCTGGGGGCCAATGCGAACTCCGTGGACGAATGGGCACAACGGGGTGTGCGCGTCATGCAGTTGACCTACAACGGACGCAACCGCGTGGCCGACGGTTGCATGGTGGCGCAAGATGGTGGCATCAGCGTCTGGGGCTACGAAGTGCTGGCGCGGATGAACCATCTACGGGTGCTGGTAGACCTGAGCCATAGCTCGGAAAACACCTGCATGGATGCCCTGCGCGCGTCGGCAGCGCCCGTCGTCATCAGCCACACGGGGTGCCGCGCGCTGGCTGACTGGCCGCGCAACAAGAGCGATGCCGAGCTGCGCGCGCTGGCGGACAGGGGCGGCGTGGTCGGCATCTATGGCATGCCGTTCCTGCGCCAGCACGGGCAACCGATGGCACAGGATTTGCTGGCGCACATTGAGCACGCCATCCGCGTCTGTGGCGAAGACCATGTCGGTCTGGGCACGGACGGCAGCATCACCGGCGTTGACGATATTCCCAACTACATGCATTACTTGGCGCGCGACTGCGCCGAGCGCCAGCAGTCCGGTGTGGCCGCTGCTGGCGAGACCCCGTCCGCCGCGTTGTTCCTGCCCGATCTGTGTGGACCGGGACAGTTCCAGACGCTGGCAGAACTGCTGCAGCAACGGGGCCACCGCAGCGCGCGGGTGGAGAAAATCCTGGGTGGCAATGTTCTACGCTTGTTGCGCGATGTCTGGGGAGGGTGAGTCCATGAGTGAAGCACTTTGGTTCGAGGGTTTCGAAAGCCGCCTTGTGCGCACACGCGGCGCCGAAATTCATGTGCGCGTGCCGATCGGCCCTGCGGGTGGTCGCCCCGTGCTGCTGCTGCTGCACGGGTTTCCGCAGACGCATGTGATGTGGCACCGCGTGGCTCAGGCGCTGCGGGCGCGGTTTCATGTGGTGCTGCCCGATTTGCGCGGGTACGGCGACTCGTCCAAGGCGCCGGGGCTGGCGGATCACGCTAACTACAGCAAGCGTGCGATGGCGCAGGACATGGTGGATCTGATGGACACGCTGGGTGTGTCCACCTTCCACCTCTGCGGCCACGACCGGGGTGGCCGTGTGGCGCATCGGCTGGCGCTGGATCATCCGGATCGGGTGCGCCGGCTGTGCGTGATCGACATCGCCCCGACACTGGACATGTACGCCGCCACCGACATGGCGTTCGCTCGCGCCTACTACCACTGGTTTCATCTGATCCAGCCCGCGCCTTTGCCCGAGGCGATGATCGGAGGCAACCCAATCGCCTATCTGCATGCCAAGTTGGGCAGCTGGGGTTCGACAGGGCTGGCTTGCATCGAGCTGGCGGCCCTGGCCGAATATGAGCGCTGCTTTCGTCAGCCCGAAACCATTCATGCCATGTGTGAGGACTACCGCGCCAGCGCGGGCATCGACCTGGAACACGACCGTGAGAGCCGCGCACGCGGCGACAAGATCGCCTGCGACACCCTGGTGCTGTGGGGCGAGCGCGGCGTGGTGCACCGTTTGTTCCAGCCGCTGGCGCTGTGGCAGGCGCAATGCGCGGGCCGGGTGAGTGGTCAGCCCATGAACGCCGGGCATTTCATTCCCGAGGAACTGCCACAGGAGACGGCGGCGCAACTGGAGCGGTTCTTCGGCACGTCCTAGCCCGCATTTTTTGTGCTGTGCCGTCGGTTGGGCTTGCCACGAGAAGCGAGCCACCCCGAGGGTGAATAATCAAGCCTTTGCCTGCCTCCTTCGACATGAAATTGATTCGCGTTTTGCATCTTGCCGCCGCCCTGCTGGCTACTGTTTCGGTGGCCTGGGGGGCGCCGGACACGGCGCCGGTGGCCCGGCCCAAGCTGGTGGTGTTCCTGGCGGTGGATGGCTTGCCGCAACGCCAGGTGCTGGACTACCGTGACCAACTCGCACCCGATGGCCTGGCGCGCTTTCTGGACCGGGGTGCCTGGTTTGCCAACGCCCGCTACGGGCACGCGCACACCGTGACAGCGGCGGGACACGCCACCATGCTCACCGGTGCCTACCCGCACCGCACCGGCATCATCGGCAACGACTGGCGCGATCCGCAAACGGGCGAGCTCCAGTACTGCACGGGTGATCCCTCGGCCACCTACATCGGCCACAAGACGAATGCCATGGACGGCACCAGTCCGAGGAACCTGCGCGTGGAAACCGTGGGCGACGTGCTGCGCCGCGCGAGCCCCAAGTCCCGCGTGATTGCCGTGTCCGGCAAGGACCGCGGCGCCATCCTGCCCGCAGGCAAGACCGGCACGGCCTACATGTACATGCAGGGCAGCGGCCAGTTTGCCTCCAGCACCTACTACATGACCCAGCACCCGCAGTGGGTGACGGACTTCAACGCCCGAAAGTTGGCGGACCGCTACTTCAACACGCAGTGGACGCCGCTGCTGCCCGACAAGGCCTACGCCCGCTCAGTGCCGGATGAACAGAAGTGGTTTCCGCCTGGCCTGGGCAAGCTGCCCATGCAGTTTGGTGGCGCCGACGAGGCACCTGGCGCACGCTACTACAGCTCGCTCATGCGCAGCCCTTTCATCGATGCCATGATTCTGGATTTTGCCCGCGCGGCGCTGGCGGGCGAGGCCCTGGGGCAGGGCGAGGCACCTGACATCCTGAGCGTGAGCCTGTCGGGTCACGATTACGTGAACCACTCTTTCAGCGCCGAGTCGCGCATCTCGCACGACCACCTGCTGCAACTGGACCGGTTGTTCCAGGCGTTCTTCAAGGACCTGGACGCCGCCGTGGGCAAGGACAACTACCTCGCGGTGCTGACGGCCGACCACGGGTTCATGCCCGCGCCGGAGTACAGCGCGGCGTTGGGACGCGACGCGAGCCGGCTCAACCCCGCCTTGCTGGCGACCCTGGTGAACCAGGGCCTGGAAAAACGCTTTGGCGAGGGAAAGTGGCTGCGCGGCTTCTCCGGCCCAGGCCTGCTGCTCAATGGCGCCTTGGTGACGCAAAAGGGGCAGGACCGCGACGTGGTCGCCGATGAAGCCCGCACCTTGCTGTTGGCGACGCCCGGCATTGTGGTGGCGTACACGCGGCGCGAACTGGACAGTGGCGGTCGCGCAGGTGCGCCATTCTTTGAGCAGATGCGCAAGTCCTTCCACCACGATGTGCCGGTGGACGTGCAGTTCGTGCTCAAGCCCTACTGGATGTTGGGCTCGGGCTCCAGCGGCAGCACGCACGGCTCACCGCATGTGCCGGACACGCAGGTGCCCATCCTGTTCTATGGCCCGCGCTGGGTCAAGGCCGCGCGCGTGGACACGCCGGTGGAGGTGGTGGATATCGCGCCCACCCTGGCTCGTTTGCTGGGGGTGAGCGCACCGGCCACCGCCGAGGGCAAGCCGCTGCCGCTGCCGGCACCCTGAGCCAACTTTCGAAATTTCAACTCTTGCCCATTCATCATGCAATTCGCCACCCGCCTGGACGCCATCGAAACCTCGGCCATCCGTGAACTCTTCAAACTGCTCGGCAAGCCCGGCATCATCAGCTTCGCTGGCGGTTTTCCCGACCCGGCGCTGTTCGATGTGGAGGGCATCCGCGAGTCCACGGCCGCCGTGCTCGCCAGCCAGCCCGGCCCCGTGCTGCAGTACGGCGCCACTGAGGGCTACCAGCCCCTGCGCGAGGGCATCAGCCGGTTCATGGCCGCCAAGGGCAGCACTGTGGCGTCCGAGGGCCTGATCGTCACCACCGGCAGTCAGCAGGCGCTGGACCTGATTGGCAAGACCATGATCTCGCCCGGTGACAAGGTTCTGGTCGAGGCGCCCACCTTCCTGGCCACGATCCAGTGCTTTCGGCTGTATGGCGCAGACCTCATCGGCGCGCCCATCGACGCAGAAGGCGTGCAGGTGGATGCGCTGGAGCAATTGATCGAGCAGCACAAGCCCAAGCTGGTGTACCTGATTCCCACCTTTGGCAACCCCAGCGGCGCCACCCTGAGCCTGGAGCGCCGCCGCCGCATCCTTGAAATCGCCGCGCGTACCCAGACCCTGGTGGTCGAGGACGACCCCTACGGTGAGCTGTACTTTGGCGCCAAGCCGCCGCCCTCGCTGCTGAGCCTGAGCGACCAGGTGTCCGGCAGCCGGGACTGGCTGGCGCATTGCGGCTCGTTCAGCAAAATCCTCTCGCCGGGGCTGCGCGTGGGCTGGCTGGTGGCCCCCAAGGAACTGCTGGCCAAGGCGACCATGTGCAAGCAGTTCAGCGACGCGCATACCAGCAACCTCACGCAGGCCACCGCCGCCCATTACCTCACGCTGGGGCGCCTGGCTCCCACGCTGGACAAGGTGCGTGCCGTGTATGCCGAGCGTGCCGGCGTCATGGCACAGGCCCTGCGCCGCGAACTGGGCGACGCCATCGAATTCACGGCACCGCAGGGCGGCATGTTCTTCTGGGCGCGCCTCAGCAAGGGGCGCCAGGCGGCGGAATTCGCGCAGCGCGCCATTGACAAGCTCGTGGCCTTTGTGCCGGGGGCGCCGTTCTACGCCCACGATCCGGACCCGTCCACGCTGCGCCTGAGCTTTGCCACGGCCGACGTGGGCAAGATCGAGGAAGGCATTGGCCGCCTGCGCCAGGCGCTTTGTACCACTGCCAGGCTGTGTGGCACCGGGTTATCATCACCGCTGTATCCTGGCGTGACGCCAGCCCCGCTTTCTGCCCGTAGCTCAGTTGGATAGAGCATCAGCCTTCTAAGCTGAGGGTCACAGGTTCGATTCCTGTCGGGCAGGCCAAGTTATCGTCGAGTTCGTTGCGGTTCCATCGTGCGCAGACGCCGCGGCCCCCGGCTTGAAGTGCCAGCAACTATCAACCTGCGTGATTCATGATTCGTCTGACCTGCCGACTGTTTGTGGTGCCATGGCTGCTTTGGATGGCGGGCACCGTTTGTGCACAGACCCCGTCGGTTTTTGAAGACACCATGGCCCAACGCGTACTGGCGTGCACGGGTTGCCACGGCAATCAGGGGCGTGCGGGACCGGACGGCTACTACCCGCGTCTGGCGGGCAAGCCCGCCGGCTATCTGTACAACCAGTTGCGCAATTTCCAGGGCGGGCGACGCCACTATGCGCTGATGGTGAACCTGCTGGAACCCTTGTCGGACGCCTATCTGCGCGAAATCGCCGAGCATTTTGCCGCGCTTCAGGTACCTTATCTGGCACCACTACCGGGTACCGTGTCGCCACTGGTGCGGCAGCGAGGCAAGATGCTGGTCAGCCAAGGCGATGCGGACCGCAAGATACCCGCGTGTATCCAGTGCCACGGCGAATCGCTGATGGGGGTGGCTCCCTATGTGCCGGGTTTGCTCGGCTTGCCGCGAGACTACCTGAATGCCCAATTGGGTGCCTGGCGTTCGGGTGAGCGCCGCGCCCAGGAACCTGATTGCATGGCCGAAGTGGCGCGGCGTCTGACACCGGACGACATTTCCGCCGTCGTGAACTGGCTGGCTGCGCAACCGGTTGCGCCACAGGCCAAGCCCGCCACACATCTGGCCACCCCCATGCCGTTGCGCTGTGGCTCAGTACCCTCCAACAACCGTGCCGCCGAAGGAGTCCAACCTTGAGGCGCGCTGTATTCCTGCTCGTTGCGATGGTGCTGGTGGGCAGCCTGACGCTGTGGTGCTGGCACATGACGGATGATGCTGCCGGTGTATCTTCGCCACCCGGCACGGCTGACGCCGCCGCTGTGGCGCGAGGGGAGTACCTTGCGCGTGCCGGCAATTGCCAGCATTGCCACACCCGCCGGGGTGGCGAGCCCTACGCGGGCGGGCGCGGTATCGCCACCCCGTTTGGCACGGTCTTCACCAGCAACCTTACATCCGATCCGACTACCGGGATTGGTGCCTGGACCGCGAACGACTTCTGGCAGGCCATGCACCACGGGCGTTCAAGGGATGGTCGCTGGCTGGTACCGGCGTTCCCCTACGACAACTTCACGCGCGTGACCCGAAGTGATTCCGACGCGCTGTTTGCCTGGTTGCGCACGGTGGCCCCGGTGCGGCAGGCCAACCGTGCCCATGCCCTGGACTGGCCCTATGACTCGCAATGGGCCCTGGGTGTGTGGCGAGCGCTGTATTTCCGCCCCGGCACCTTCAAACCCGATACGACCCGGTCCCCGGAGTGGAACAGGGGCGCTTACCTTGTGCAAGGGCTTGGGCATTGCAGCGCTTGCCATGCTGCCCGCAATGCCCTGGGAGGCGGCAGCGATGCCACCTCCCTGACCGGAGGCATGATACCCATGCTGAGCTGGTACGCGCCCTCGTTGCTGACGCGAGGCGAAGGCGGGGTGCACGACTGGAGCTCGGAGGACATTGTTCAATTGCTGCAGACGGGGCGGTCCGCGCAGGGCTGGGTCACGGGCCCGATGGTGGATGTGGTCAAACACAGTACCCAGCATTTGAGCCGTGAGGATCTCGGCGCGATGGCGGTCTACCTCAAGGAGTTGCCAGTCATCCCGACGGCGGTGGACGTGAATGGAAGTGAAGGCGAACGGGGTGGTTTGCTGGAAGCCGGCGGCAAGGTGTATGTGAAGCACTGCAGCCAATGTCATGGTGACGCTGGCCAGGGGGTATCGGGTGCCTACCCGGCGCTGGCAGGCAACCGCGCGGTGACCTTGGCGACGCCCGTGAATCTGGTGCAGGTGGTGCTCAATGGAGGGTTCGCAGCTGCCACTGCGGGCAATCCTCGACCGTTCGGTATGCCGCCTTATGCGCTGATTCTGAGCGACTACGATGTCGCCGCCGTACTGAGCTATGTCCGAACTGCCTGGGGTAACCAAGCGGGCGGCGTGACCGCCCAGGATGTGGATCGGCTGCGCGGCCGTAGCACACGGTAGCCCCCAAAAGACAGAAGCCCCGGTCAGCGTGGCCAACCGGGGCTGACGGCGGGCCCAAAGCCCATGCCGTCGGGGTTTGCCTCAGGCGAGAACTCTGTCGCCATCGGCCTTGAAGGCAATTGATTGCCTTCAAAGATGCCAAGACTGGGTACTTGGCTGGTGCCTGCATCTCACAGGCAACTGCATATTACGCCCAGCTCGCGACCGACGCAACGACAAAATATTTTGCGAGTCTTTTGCTCAGGAATCAGCAGCCGCGCGTGACGGGCAGTTCCACGAAAACAGGCTTGGCCGCGTACTTGCCCAGCTCCATCTTGGCAATGGCGTTGCGGTGCACTTCATCGGGTCCGTCGGCAAAACGCAGGGTGCGCGCGCTGGCGTAGGCATAGGCCAGGGGGAAGTCGTCGCACACGCCACCGCCGCCATGAGCTTGCATGGCCCAGTCGATCACATCGCAGGCCATGTTGGGTGCCACCACCTTGATCATGGCGATTTCGTTGCGGGCGAACTTGTTGCCGGCCACGTCCATCATCCAGGCCGCCTTGAGCGTGAGCAGACGCGCCATGTCGATCTTGCAGCGGGCCTCGGCGATGCGTTCCTGGGTCACGGTCTGCGCGGCGATGGGCTTGCCAAAGGCCACGCGGGCCGAGGCGCGTTTGCACATCAGTTCCAGTGCACGCTCGGCCAGACCGATCAGGCGCATGCAGTGGTGGATGCGCCCCGGCCCCAGGCGGCCCTGGGCGATCTCGAAGCCGCGGCCCTCGCCCAGCAGCACGTTGCTCACGGGCACGCGCACGTTCTCGAACAGCACTTCCATGTGGCCGTGCGGAGCATCGTCGTAGCCGAACACGCCCAGGGGGCGCACCACGGTAATGCCGGAAGTATTGGCAGGCACCAGCACCATGCTCTGCTGTGAATGGCGTGGGGCGGTGGGGTCGGTCTTGCCCATGACCACATACACCGCGCAACGCGGGTCGCCCGCGCCGGAGGTCCACCACTTGCGGCCGTTGATGAGGTAGTCGTCCCCATGGCGCTCGATGCTGGTTTCGATGTTGGTGGCGTCACTGGAGGCCACGCCGGGCTCGGTCATGGCGAAGGCGGAGCGGATCTTGCCTTCAAGCAATGGCTTGAGCCAACGGGTCTTGAGCTCCTCGGAGCCATAGCGGGCGATGGTTTCCATGTTGCCCGTGTCCGGGGCCGAGCAGTTGAAGACCTCGCTGGCCCACGGCACCTGACCCATGATTTCGGCCAGGGGCGCGTATTCCTGGTTGGTCAACCCCGCACCGGAGTAGCCTGACGCCTGCGCACTGTCCACGGGCAGGAACAGGTTCCACAGTCCGGCCGCCTGGGCCAGGGGCTTGAGGCGTTCGATCGTTTGCAGCGGCGTCCAGCGTTTGCCGGCGGCGGTGTTGACGGCGATCTCGTCGAAGTACGCCTGCTCCGCAGGAAAGATGTGCTCGGCCATGAACTGCTGCAGCCGTGCCTGCAACTCCTTCGTGCGTGGGGAATAGTCAAAGTCCATGGAAGTCTCCGGTGGGCGGGTTGTGTTTCGGGGGCGTTCAGGAGCGCTGGGCGAAGTTCCAGGCCATCTGCGCCAGCGGGCGTGCTCCGGCCGCGGAACTGACGGCCTGGGCACTGGCGGCCGTGCCCATCTCGATGCGCTTGGCGATGCCTTGGAGGATGGCCGCGATGCGAAACAGGTTGTAGGCCATGTAGAAGTTCCAGTCGGCCTTCAGGGCCTCGCGTGTGGTCAGGCCGCTGCGCTCGCAGTACCGGCTGATGTAGTCGTCTTCGGAGGGGATGCCCAGGCTGGCCAGGTCCAGCCCGCCAATGCCGCGAAATGCGCCGGGCGGGATGTGCCAGGCCATGCAGTGGTAGCTGAAGTCGGCCAGGGGGTGGCCCAAGGTGGAGAGCTCCCAGTCGAGCACGGCCAGGATACGGGGCTCGCTGGGGTGGAAGATCAGATTGTCCAGGCGGTAGTCGCCGTGCACGATGCTCACCAGGCGCTCGTCGCGCGCCATGGCCGGAATGTGCGCGGGCAGCCAAGCCATGAGCGCATCCATTTCGGGAATGGGTTGCGTGACGGACGCCACGTATTGCTTGCTCCAGCGGCCGATCTGACGTTCGAAGTAGTTGCCGGATTTGCCGTAGCTGGCCAAGCCGCGTTGTGCGAACGGCACGCGGTGAAGGGCGGAGATGACGCGGTTCATTTCATCATAGATGGCCGCGCGCTCCGTGGGCGTCATGCCGGGCAGGGACTGGTCCCACAGTACGCGTCCTTGCACGAACTCCATGACGTAGAAAGCACGGCCGATGACGGACTCGTCCTCGCACAGGCAATGCATCATTGCCACCGGAACGTCGGTGCCCTGCAGGCCACGCATGACGGCGAACTCGCGTTCCACCGCGTGTGCCGAAGGCAGCAGCTTGGCCACGGGACCGGGCTTGGCGCGCATCACGTAACTCTGGCGCGGGGTGTTGAGCTTGTACGTGGGGTTGGACTGACCACCCTTGAACACTTCCACGGTGAGGGGGCCTTCAAAGCCCGGCAGGTTTGCGGTCAACCACGCAGTCAGGGCCGCGATGTCCACGGCATTGTGGTCGGACACCGGGCGTGTGCCCACGAAATGGTCGAAGTCATTCATGCTGGGCGAGGCACCTTGAAGAATAGTGGGTGGCGACGAACCTGACGCCGCGTGAACGGATCCGCAGGAACAACGTCAATGCGTGGGCCTGCCCCATGAAGCGAAGTCAGGACTCCACGATGCGCATCAGCGCATCGCGGTTGCGAATGATCAGGCCAGCCTGCTCGATGCGGATGGTCTCTTCGCGCTCCATGGTCTTGAGTTCCTGGTTGACGCGCTGCCGAGAAGCACCCAGCAACTGGGCGAGCTCCTCCTGAGCCAGGTGCAAGCCAATGCGGATTTCCTGTCCGTCGCTGAGCGAGGGCACACCGTAACTGCGCACCAGATGCAGCAACTGCTTGGCCAACCGCGCGCGTAGCGGCAGCGTGTTGAGGTCTTCCACGAGTCCGAAGAGCTGACGAATCCGGCGTGCATGCAGGCGCAGCAGTGCTTCGTACAGTTCCACGTGCTGAGCCAGGATCTTGCGCAGGTCGCCTCGCGCCACGCACAGCGTGGTCGTGGCACCGTGGGCGTAGGCATCGTGAGTACGGCGGTCGCCGTCGAAGATGGCCACATCGCCAAACCAGATGCCAGGCTCGACGTATGTCAGGGTGATCTGCTTGCCCGAGATCGAGGTGGAACTGACACGCACGGCGCCCCGTGCGCAGGCAATCCACTCCTCGGGCGCCTCGCCGCGGGCCGCGATCAACTCGCCGTCCTTGTAACGCTTGACGTAGGCGCATCGGAGGATATCGTGCCTCAGGGCTGGGGAGAGGGTGGAAAACCAGCGACCTGAGTTGATCGCCGCGCGTTCGTCGATGGTAAGAATGGGATCGTCCATGGCCTGTCGTGTGAGTGACTGTCTATGTGTTCATTGTCGCTTCAGGGACTGGATCCAGTATGCCTTGTTGTCTCCCGCGCGTTTGATGACAAACCTATTTGAAGTGAGGTACGCGCTTCGCAAGGAAGGCATCGATGCCGACACCGGCGTTGCCGTGGTGCAGGTTCTTCAGGAAATGATCGCGCTCGGACGCGAGCTGCGCGGTCAGGGTGGCGTGAGGTGCGTCGTTCAGCAGTTCCTTGACGCTGGCCAGCACATTCGGAGCCAAGGCATTCAGGCGCTCGGCCAGTGTCAGCGCTTCGGACAGGGCACATTGCGGATCGCACACGAGGTTCACCAGTCCGAGTTCCTGCAGGCGTTGCGCGCTGGTGCGCCCGCCCAGCATCAACAGTTCACAAGCCACCTGGCGCGGCACCCCGCGGCCCAGATGCCAGCTTGCGCCCGCGTCGGGTGAGAGGGCGATGTTGCTGTGGGCCAGGGTGAACTGCGCATCGTGCGCCGCGATGATGAAGTCGCAGGCCAACGCGAGCGAAAAGCCGCCACCGGCCGCCGCACCTTCCACAGCCGCGATCACGGGCTTGGGGCAGGTGCGCATGGCTTCGATCCAGTTGTGCAGTCCCTCCACCTGACGCGCCTGCATCTCGGCGGATTGGTGGCGGCTATCCCGCAACGCGTGGAGGTTGCCTCCAGCACAAAAGACACGCCCCTCGCCCACGATGATGATGCTGCGCACCTCGGGGCTGGACTCCGCCACGTTGAAGGCTTCCACCGCGGCAGCGTACAACTGGGGCTCGAGCGCGTTGTGAAGCGTCGGGTTGCTCAGGGTCAAGATCATGGTCTGACCCTGGCTGGTGCTCTTGAGTTCGGCTGTCATGTTCGGGACGGACAAAATGGGGATTATTGCGTGACACTGCGCGGCGCGCTCAAGGAGCGTGGGCAGCGGCTACCGTTGCAGTCACTCACAACGTCACTGAAGGATGGGATTCAACCATGACGCTCCAGCTTTGCGGATTTTCCGCCAGTAACTACTACAACAAGGTCAAGCTCCAGCTGCTGGAGAAGGCCGTTCCCTTTGAAGAGGTTCTGACGTGGACTGGGCAGCACGATCCCGATTTTGTGAATGCTTCGCCACTGGGCAAGGTGCCGTTTCTGCGGACGGTGGATGGTCCGTTGTGCGAGTCCTTTGCCTGCGCCGAGTACATCGAGGCGTCATACCCTCAGACACCACTGTTGCCGTCGGCACCCTATGCTGCGGCAAAGGTGCGGGAATTGATTCTGTTCATGGAGCTGCATCTGGAACTCGTGGCACGCGATTTGTACCCCGAGGCCTTCTTCGGCGGAAAAGTGAGCGACGGAACCAAGGAGCGAGCGCGCAAGCGACTGACCAAGGGCGTGCAGGGATTTTCCCGGCTGGCCACATTCGCATCCTATGTGGGCGGAGGTGAATTCACCCTGGCAGACTGCGCTGCGATCGTTCATTTGCCACTGGTGTCCAGCGCCAGCAAGATCATCTACGGGGAGGACCTGCTGGCGGACCTGCCGCTGCGTGATTATCTTCAGCGCATGGGGGAACGGCCTACAGTCCAGAAGGTGAGCGCGGACCGCAAAGCCAGCACGCAGGCCCTGATGGCGCGACTGACCGGCAAGGCTCCCTGACAGTGCTACCGTCGTACCTGGAGAGCACCGGGATTGACGATGTTCGTGGGGGTTCCCTTGATGAAGTTCACGACATTGTCAAAGGCGGCGCTGAAATAGGCCTCATAGCTGTTCTGCTCGACAAAGCCGATGTGCGGCGTGCAGACGCAGTTTTCCAGGCGCAGCAAGGCGTGGCCCTGCAAAATGGGTTCGGTCTCGAATACGTCCACTGCCGCCATGCCGGGGCGCCCCCGGTTGAGGGCGGCAATCAGTGCATCGGGCTCGATCAGTTCGGCACGTGAAGTGTTGACGAGCAACGCAGTCGGTTTCATGCGCGACAGGTCCTCAGTGCTCACGCAGCCGCGTGTTGTCTCGCTGAGCCTGAGGTGCAGGGACAGCACGTCGCAGTCTGAGAAGAACTGTTGCTTGCTCGTGGCAGCCGTGTAGCCCTGCGTCACGGCCGCCTGGCGCGAGGCCTCGCTGCCCCACACCTGCACCTGCATGCCGAAGGCGCGACCGTAGCCCGCGATGAGTTGGCCGATCCGGCCGAAGCCCCAAATGCCCAGGCTCTTGCCCTTGAGTACGGAGCCGATGCCGAAATTGGCCGGCATGGAGGCCGATTTCAGCCCGGACTGTTGCCAAGCGCCATGTTTGAGGTTTCCTATGTACTGGGGCAAACGCCGCATGGCGGCCATGATCAATGCCCATGTCAGTTCGGCAGGCGCGACCGGTGAGCCCATGCCCTCGGCGATGGCGATGCCACGTTCAGAGCAGGCTTCAACGTCGATATGGCTGCCCACGCGCCCGGTCTGTGCGATCAGTTTGAGTTTGGGAAGCTTTTCGACCAACTGGCGGTTGATATGGGTCCGCTCACGGATAAGTACGATGACGTCCGCGTCCTTCAGGCGAACGGACAGTTGGCCCATGCCTTTGACGGTGTTGGTGTAGACCTTGGCGGGGTAGGCTTCGAGCTTGGACGCACATTGGAGTTTGCGCACGGCGTCCTGGTAATCGTCGAGGATCACAATGTTCATGCCCCGATTGTGCCTTGGCGCCAATGGAGGTGTCGGGGCACCAGCGCCTGGCAATGACCCGATGAACCGTGATGTCTGGGCAGCCGAATGGGCAGGAAAGTCAATAAGCCGCTAGGATCGCCGCCTGTTCAATTGGCCCAAGGAGATATCCATGTCCATTTCCATGTCGTCCGCCAGTCTGCCGATCTTCATCACGATGCTGCGCAATCTGAACCACTTTCTGGACAAAGCACAGCAGTTCGTGGACACAAAGAAATGCGATCCCACCGCGTTGACGCAGTTCCGTCTGGCGCCTGACATGCTGCCCCTGGCGCGCCAGGTCATCATTGCCTGCGACGCAGCCAAAAACGCTGTGGCCCGTATCACGGGAAACCCCGCGCCCAAATTCGAGGACACCGAGACCACGATACCCGAGCTGAAGGAGCGCATTCAGAAGACGCTGGACTACCTGGCGACGGTGCCTGCGTCGGCACTCGATGGGACGGAGGAGAAAGAAGTGACCTTCCCCGTGGGGCGCGACAGCACGCGTACCATGAAGGCAGAGAGCTATCTTAAACACTGGGCTCTGCCCAACCTGTTCTTCCATGTGACGACCACCTATGCCATCCTGCGCCACAACGGGGTGGAACTGGGCAAGGCGGACTTCCTGGGGGGCGGTGTCGCCTGAACGGGAGTTCTCGAGCCTCAGCCTTCGCAGGCGGCCAGACGATCCAGCTCGGCGCACACATCGGCCATGCGGCCGGAAATGACCATGCGCCCGCTTGAGCGGCCACCGCGAGCGCTCTCCACCACGCGGACCACACGCAGCGGCCGGCCCCCACCCGCTGACCGATGGTGCGGCTGCGGCAGCTGCATGCTTTCAACCGGCGCGACGGGCGCAAGCATGGGTGAATGGGGTGAGACAGTGTGCGGCTGCAGGCCAAGTCGGCGCGCCACCAACGTCACGCCTTCGTTGAACAGGGCCTGCAACGGCAGAACCACGGTGCGGGTGGTGAACAGGGCGATTCCCATGGAAGTTCCTCCGGGCGGGCGTGATTGAGCGGGGCGACTACATCAACATGGTGTTGCGGATCAGACCCACGGCGAGACCCTCGATCTCGAAGGGCTCCCCAGGCTCGACCACGATCGTAGGGTAGTCCGGGTTTTCGGCGTGCAGTTCGATCACATCCTTGTTGCGCCGGTAGCGCTTGACGGTGACGTCATCGCCCAGCCGGGCCACCACGATCTGGCCGTTCTTGGCGTCCTTGGTGGCGCGCACTGCCAGAAGGTCACCGTCCATGATGCCGGCGTCGCGCATCGACATGCCACGAACCTTGAGCAGATAGTCGGGTTGGCTCTGGAACAGGCTGCTTTCAAAGCTGTACGATCGATCCACATGTTCCTGCGCCAGAATGGGCGATCCTGCGGCAACACGTCCAACCAGGGGGAGAACCAGATGGGCCAGGTCCTGCAACGGCTGCGTCAATTGTTTGAAGCGTGACTCATGGATGCTGCGCAACGTGTCAGTTTTGAGGCGGATGCCGCGGGAGGTGCCGCTGACGAGTTCAATCACGCCCTTGCGGGCCAGAGCCTGGAGATGTTCCTCGGCGGCGTTGGCGGATTTGAAGCCCAGTTCGTGCGCGATTTCGGCACGGGTAGGAGGAGCGCCGGTAGTCGCAATGGCATTCTGGATGAGATCCAGAATCTGCTGCTGACGTGCAGTGAGTTTGGTGGAAAACGCAGGCAGGTCGGTCATGGTGGCTCCTGAAGTGGGCTGTTCGAACATCCAGTACCTGTATTTTTATTCAGTTTTCGGGGAAATGCAAGCATGACCTACATGTCGGCAAAGAAGATTCTGTTGTTGGGCACTGGTGGGACCATCGCCGGAGCGGCCCGAGACGCCAGCGACAACCTGGGCTATGCCGCTGCGCAACTGGGTGTGGAGCAGTTATTGGATGGGGCTGCACGGGCCGTACGCTACCCACTTGTCGTGGAGACCGAACAGGTGGCCCAGTTGGACAGCAAGGACATGAGTTTTGAGGTGTGGCAGCGGTTGGCTGCGCGCTGCGCGCATTGGCTGGGCCGGCCCGATGTCCAGGGGATCGTCATTACCCACGGCACGGATACCCTTGAGGAAACAGCGTTCTTCCTGCATTCGGTGCTGCCAGCGGAGCTGACGGCCCGCTCGCCGTTGGTGCTGACGTGCGCCATGCGGCCCGCCACATCCACCTTTGCCGACGGCCCACAAAATCTGCTGGATGCGTTGGCCGTGGCAGGAAGTCCGGATGCCGCAGGCGTGTTGGTTGTGTGTGCGGGTCGTGTGCACAGCGCACGTCACGTGCAAAAGGTGCACACCTACCGGCTCGATGCGTTTGATTCGGGCGATGCCGGTCCGCTGGGATTGGTCGAAGAGGGGCGGGTGCGCTGGCTGAACGCGTCGCCAGCCGACGGCGTAGGTTTGCAGCCGGAGCCGGTGGGCCAGGTAACGGCGACGGACGCGCGTTCCAATCGTTCCCTGAATCAGCTGCTTGGGCTGACGGTGTTGCCGCGCGTGGAACTGGTCATGAGCCATGCGGGTGCCAGCGGGTTGACGGTGCGAGCCTTGATGGAACATGCCCAGAATGAGGGGGTTCCTTTGCGCGGCATTGTCGTGGCGGGTACCGGCAATGGCACGCTGCATTACGACCTGGAAATCGCCCTGTTGCAGGCTCAGGCGGTGGGAATCAGGGTTTGCAGAGCCACCCGTTGCGCCTATGGGCAGGTGCTGCCGACACCAGGGGACAGAATTCCCGCCGCACCCGGCTTGTCAGCCGTGAAGGCCAGGATTGCCATGATGCTGGAACTGGCCACAACGCCGCACTGAGGCTGTCGGGCCGCGCTGTAAGGGAAGACTCAACTGGCCAGCGCACTCAACGCGCGTGCAGTGATCTCTTCTACCGTGCCGGTGCCGCTGATGGCGCGGTACTTGGGTGCGGCGGCTGCATCGGTCTGGGCCCAGTCGCGGTAGTAGTCCACCAGTGGGCGAGTCTGGGTGCTGTACACGTCAAGGCGCTTCTTCACGGTTTCTTCCTTGTCGTCTTCGCGTTGCACCAGGGCTTCACCCGTGACGTCGTCCTTACCTTCCACCTTGGGTGGATTGAACTTCACGTGGTAGGTACGGCCCGAAGCCGGGTGCGAACGGCGCCCACTCATGCGCTCGATGATGGCGTCGAATGGGACGTCGATTTCCAAGACGTAGTCGAGCTTGACCCCGGCCGCCTTCATCGCATCGGCCTGGGGAATGGTCCTGGGAAATCCGTCAAACAGGAACCCCTTGGCACAGTCGGGCTGTGCGATGCGCTCCTTGACCAGGTTGATGATCAGGTCGTCGCTGACCAGAGCGCCAGCTTCCATGACTTTCTTGGCTTGAAGGCCAAGCGGCGTACCGGCTTTGACCGCGGCACGCAGCATGTCGCCGGTGGAGATCTGCGGGATACCGTACTTCTGGCAGATGAAGGTGGCCTGCGTGCCTTTGCCTGCGCCAGGTGCGCCTAACAAGATCAGTCTCATGAATTCCTCGGATGACTTAGCTTCGAATTGTTGCCTAGCTTCAGGCCTATGCCTTGGCGCAGCGTTGGGGGGAGAATAGCACGGGGTGCCTTCTGGCTGGCTTACGTCGCCGGGCGGATCGTCCCGAATAGACGCCGCACGCGCTCCAGATCTTCGGGTGTATCCACGCCGGGGCCAGGGGCGTCGTTACTGACATGCACGGTGATGCGGTGGCCATGCCACAGGACGCGCAACTGCTCCAGCGACTCAGTGACTTCCAGGGGCGATTGGGGCAGGGACGGAAACTGGCGCAGAAACCCCACGCGGTAGCCGTAGACGCCGATGTGACGCAGGGGCCGAAGCGTGGGCAGGGCAGCTCGGCCAACGCAGGAGCCATCGCGCCACCACGGAATGGGGGCGCGGCTGAAATACAGTGCCGTGCCTTGGGCGTCCAGCACCACCTTGACGACGTTGGGGTTGTTGAACTCGTCCACATCGTCGATGGCGTGGGCGGCAGTGCTCATGCTGGCTTGGGGTGTTTGCTCCAATTGCCGCGCCACCGCTTGCACCAGGGCAGGCTCGATCAGGGGCTCGTCCCCTTGTACGTTGACGACGATGTGGTCGTCGGGCAGACCGAGCAGTTCACAGGCTTGGGCCAACCGATCGCTGCCGCTGGGGTGATCCTGTCGCGTAAGGACGGCTTCTACGCCGTGGGTCATGCACGCGACGATGATGTCCTGGCTGTCTGCCGCCACCACAACGCGCGGTGCAGCCCCGTTCGCTGACGCGGTTGAGACCCGCTGCGCGACGCGCACTACCATGGGAACGCCTGCGATGTCGGCCAGGGGTTTGTTCGGCAGTCGCGTCGAGGCCAGGCGGGCCGGGATCAGGATGGCGTAGGTCATGGCCGCGAAAACGTTCAGGCGGTCGCCTGATGGAGCGCGTCCAGCTCTTCGTCGCTCAGGGGGCGAGCCTCGTTTTCCAGCAGCACGGGTATCCCGTCGCGAATCGGGTAGGCCAGCCGCGCGCTTCGGGAAACCAGTTCCTGCTTTTCGCGGTCGTATCGCAGGGAGCCCTTGGTCACGGGGCAGACGAGGAGTTCAAGTAGTTTGCTGTCCATGGGAAGACGCCCCGCTTTCTAGGTAGGGTTGGGTGTTTGCGATGATAGCTTTGCCAACAGGGATGCGGGCAGTTTCGCTTCCAGGGCGCCCAAGAATCCAGCGTCCAGATCGAGCGTGAGCGGAACGGCCAGTGCGCCGGGGTGCGTGAGCCACAGCTTGGCCGCATCCTTTTCCGTGCACAGCAAAGTGCAGTCCGGTGGCAGCGTTGGCTTCCAGTCCAGGAAGGCGTAGTGGTCGGGCAAGGCGAAGCTGCCCACCAGGGTTAGGCCGCCATCGCGCAGCATGGTGAAAAAGCGCTCGGGCCGTGCGATGCCGGCGACCGCGACCAAGGCGCGCTGCCGCAGGTCCGACAGCCGAACCTGCGTACCGTCTCGTCGCACAGCGTGCGTGGCCAGCCTCCTGCGGGCATGATGACCTGCAAATGCGGCGATGGCTCCGGTATGCAAGACCAGATCCACCTTGCGCGGCCAAGGTTCACGCAGGGGGCCGGCCGGCAACACCCAGCCGTTGCCAATGCCTCGTTCGTCGAACACACAGATTTCAACGTCCCGGTGCAGGGCGAGGTGTTGCAGGCCGTCGTCCGACACCAGCACATCGGTATCGGGGTATTTGGCCATCAAGGCCTGCGCAGCCTGGATCCGTCGACGGGCAACGAACACCGGAACGTGGCAGCGCCGCTGGATCAGCGCAGTTTCGTCACCGACCTCACTGGCGAGACTGCCGGGGTGAACTTCGCGGCAGTCGCGGGTCGTACGGCCATAGCCGCGAGAAATGACACCTGGTCGCAGTCCCCTGGCTTGCAGATGCTGCACCAGCGCCATGACCACGGGAGTCTTACCTGCGCCCCCGGCTACCACGTTGCCCACGACGATGACCGGTACGGGGGCACGATGGCGGGCGAACACGCCCCAGCGGTACAAAGTTCCGCGCAGGCCTTGCAGGACCCGAAAGCAAAGTGACAGTGGCAACAGCAGCCAGGCTGCAGGGCCACGGTGCACCCAGATATCTTGCAGGCTTGGCTTCGTCGCGGGGCGCACGGCGTCACCGCGCTGCGGAGGCGCCGGAGGTCTGCGCGGCGAAGGTGATGTGGGACAGGCCGGCACGGCGCGCCGCCTCCATGACCGTGATGACCGACTGATGGGCCGCACTGGCATCCGCGTGAATGATCAGCACCGATTCCTTGCCTGCAATGGCGGCATCTGTCAGGGCCGCAGCCACTTCCTCCACACCGCGCCCGGCAATTTGCACCTTGTTGACCATGTAGCGCCCATCGGCGGCCACCGCTACGATGACCTCTTTCGGGTAGTCACGTTGCGCCTGAGCGTCGGCGGTGGGTAGCTTGATTTGCAGTTCGGTGAATTTGCTGTAGGTAGTGGACAGCATCAGAAAGATGACGACCACAAGCAACACATCAATGAACGGAATCAAATTGATTTCCGGTTCCTCGTGGGGGCGCGAGCGAAACTTCATGCCTCGCGCCGCAGGGTCTTGAGATGACGAATGAACTGCTCAGCCGCTAATTCCAGGGTCAGCAGGTAGGCATCCACGCGGGCCCGGAAGTAGCGCCAGAAGATCAATGACGGGATGGCCACCATCAGACCGAAGGCGGTGTTGTACAACGCCACCGAGATGCCGTGCGCTAATTGGGCCGGGTTGGCGCCGCCGGTTGGCGCCTGCGATCCAAAAATCTCGATCATGCCAATCACGGTGCCCAACAAACCAAGCAGCGGCGCGGCCGAGGCAATGGTGGCCAAGGCGGCCAGGTAGCGCTCCATGCGATGAGCGACCTCGCGGCCCGCACCCTCCATGGTGGCACGCAGGTCTTCCTCGCTGCATCGGGCATTGCCGTTCAATGCGCGCAACCCGCTGGCCAGGACCTCGCCCAGTGCCGAGTTCTGGGCCAATTGATTGACAACGTCGGGCGTAGGAACCGCATTCCGTGACACCAGCACCACCTCATTCAGCAGTTGTGGCGGGGCGATGCGTGCGGTCTTCAGGCTGACAAAGCGTTCGATGACCAACGCCAGAGCCAGCACAGAACAGACAATCAAGGGCCATATGGGCCAACCAGCGGCTTGTATGATCGACAGCAAGGAACTCTCCGGACAGATGAGGGGCCGCCCAATTATGGCGCAGCCGCAATTTTGACCCGCCAGCATCTTGTGACACCAGGCAGAGGTCAGATCTGGTTCGTGGCGGGGTATCCCACAAAATCTGTGGACAACTTTGTGAAGAACCCGGGTTAGATGCCACGGCAACCCGCACCAAAACGTGAGTGCGACAGATTGATGAAAGTTTGGGCATTAAAAAAATGAATAAAATCAAGGGGTTACACGGAAACTCCAGCCTTGCGGCGGGGGGCGGGGGGCCTGCCTCGACCCTCAATGTCTGTGTGGAGCTTTCCGGCGATCGAGGCCGTTGATGGAATTGGCGTTTCCAGGCATGTCCGAGCCCAAGGGCGTTGACACCAGTGTGGTTCATGTGTGGTCCGTTGGGGCGTTGTGTCGGGCCGTGGCCGATACCTTGGGTGCACGTTTCAATCCTGTGGCGGTGCGCGGAGAAATCACTGGGTTTTCGCGGGCGGGTAGTGGACATTGCTACTTTTCCGTGAAGGACACCGACGGGCAGATTCGCTGTGCCATGTTCCGTCGTGCCGCCAGCCTGTTGGATTTTTCGCCACGCGACGGGGAACTGGTCGAATTGCGGGGCCGCCTGGGGGTGTATGAGCAGCGCGGGGATTTGCAGTTGGTCGTCGAATCCATGCAGCGGTCTGGACAAGGCACGTTGTTCGAGCAGTTTTTGCTGCTCAAGTCCAACCTCCAAGCCCAAGGCCTTTTCGACCCGGCACGAAAGCGGTGTCTGCCGAAAATGCCCCGCGCCATTGGTGTCGTTACGTCACTGGGGGCTGCTGCCTTGCACGATGTCGTGAGCACGTTGCACAGGCGTGTTCCCCATATTCCGGTCATAGTCGTGCCGACGCAAGTGCAGGGTGCGCAAGCGTCGGCGGATATCGTCCGGGCGCTGAACCGCTTGTACCCGCTGTGCTGCGACTCAGCTAGGATCGAGGTGAACTTGCCACGGGTGGATGTCATTTTGCTGGTGCGCGGTGGCGGTTCGATCGAGGACCTGTGGGCATACAACAGTGAGCCGTTGGCTCACTGCATCGTGCAGAGCCCGGTCCCCGTAGTGTGCGGAGTGGGACATGAGACGGATTTCACGATCGCCGATTTCTGTGCCGACGTTCGCGCTGCGACGCCCACGGCCGCTGCGGAAATCGTCTGCCAGCCGCAAGAGGCGTGGCTGCGTGCGCTGGATTTGGTGCGCCAGCATCTGACAACCGCTACATGGCGTCACCTCGACCGTCAGGAACAGAGGCTGGACCTTGCCGGCTCGCGGCTCGGACGTCCTTCGGTCGGGCTGGCGCATGCGCATGCGCGCCTTGGTCAGCAGGCACAGCGTTTGCAGTACGCCATGCGGACGCGCATGAGACAGTTCCTTCAGGATCGGGGCGACGCTCGGAACCGGGTGCTTCAGGCGTTCCAAGCACGCTTGCGTGACGAGCAGCGACAACTGGATCGGCTGGCATTGCGCCTGCAATCAGTGGATCCGAGACTGATGCTGCGCCGCGGATATGCCTGGCTGAACGACGGCGCCGGACACGCGGTTTCAAGCGTGCAGCAGACGCACGTCGGCCAAACGCTGCGCGCAACCCTTGCTGACGGCGAGGTTGATCTGGTCGTCTCAGCCTCTCGAGCCAATTAATTTCTACAATTCGCGGTTTGGACCACTACCACTGAGGACATCATGGAACATACATTGCCCGCATTGCCGTACGCCATTGACGCACTGGCGCCACACTATTCCAGGGAGACTTTGGAGTACCACCACGGCAAGCATCACAACGCCTATGTGGTGAACCTGAACAACCTGCAAAAGGGAACGGAGTTCGAAAACATGGCGTTGGAAGACATTGTGAAGAAGGCTTCTGGTGGCATCTACAACAACGCGGCGCAAATCTGGAACCACACGTTCTTCTGGAACTGCATGAAGCCCAACGGCGGCGGCGAACCGGTTGGTGCGCTGGCAACGGCTATCCTGGCCAAGTGGGGCAGCTATGCGGGGTTCAAGGAGGCGTTCGTCAAGTCGGCCGTGGGGAATTTTGGGTCTGGCTGGACTTGGCTGGTCAAAAAGGCCGACGGCTCGGTGGACATCGTCAATATGGGTGCAGCGGGCACGCCGCTGACGACGGGCGACAAAGCGCTGTTGACGGTGGATGTCTGGGAGCATGCCTACTACATCGACTATCGCAACCTGCGCCCCAAGTTTGTTGAAACCTTCCTGGACAAACTGGTGAACTGGGATTTTGCCCAAGCCAATTTCACCTGACTTCATTTCAAGCCACAAAAAAGCCGACCTGAAAGTCGGCTTTTTTTGCGTCTTTTCGTGAACCGTGACCCGCTATCGGGTGAGCTCAAACGGCCGCCCCCCAAGGCGAGACCCGGGTTTGATCCCCCGTTTTGCAAACCAGCCTTGGTTCATTTCCAGGACGTATCGAACCGGTTTCGCGGAGCAATGGGATTCGGTCGTCAATGGCTTCATGTCTGCCAAGTTGACGATGCTGCCGTCATCGGCAACGAAGGCAGCCGTCAGCGGAATGAGGGTGTTCTTCATCCAGAAGCACTGCTTGGCGGGCTGATCAAACACGAACAGCATGCCTTCCTGGGCTGGCATGCTTTTGCGGTACATGAGTCCAATTTGACGCTGTTCGTGGTCAAGAGCGAGCTGTGCATCGATTCGGTGCATGCCCGCGGATAGCATGACGCGGGGCAGATCAAGTTGCGGGCTTTCGTCGGCCCAAACGCCGCTATGGCCACCAAGCAGCAGACAGAGCGCGAGGACCAACACCTTCAAACGGGGGCTCAGAGCTGTCAAACGTTCGTGCATAGCGACTCCAGAAACAAAAATGCCCGCCAAAGGCGGGCATTTTGACCGAAAAAGAAGAATTACTTCTTGGCGCCGGAAGCGGCAGCAGCCGGCTTGTCAGCGGCCTTTTCAGCCTTGGGGGCAGCCTTGGCGGCAGCCTTTTCTTCCTTGGCGGCCTTGGCAGCAGCAGCCTTTTCTTCCTTGGCCTTCTTGGCGGCGGCGGCCTTTTCAGCCTTAGCGGCCTTGGCAGCAGCAGCCTTTTCTTCCTTGGCCTTCTTGGCGTCAGCCTTTGCATCAGCCTTGGCTTCGGTCTTGGCGGCCGGAGCGGCGGCGGCTGCGGGCGCAGCAGCGGAAGCGGGCTTGGCAGCGGGAGCAGCTTGGGCGAACGCGCCAGCGGCGAACAGACCAGCGATCAAGGCAGCGAGAACTTTGTTCATTTGAGTTTCCTAAGATAAAAGCAATTTTTCGAAAAATACCTTCCCGATATGGCAAGGCCCTCCCGTAACGAGGGGTGTTTACAGTCGGTTGACACAAATTTCAGCTTTTTTTTCGACATAGAATCGTCCATGGTCGCGGCGGGTGACAGTCAGACGCAAGTTTCGCGTCGCAGACTGCCGCGCACCCCAACAACACCAACTGGAGATACCGTTTCATGTATCAGCACATCAAGGTGCCCGCGCAGGGCCAAAAAATCACGGTCAATGCCGACATGTCGCTCAATGTGCCGGATCAACCCATCGTTCCGTACATCGAGGGTGATGGGACAGGGTTCGACATCACGCCGGTGATGTTGAAGGTGGTGGACGCTGCTGTGGCCAAGGCCTACGGAGGCAAGAGAAAAATCCACTGGATGGAGGTTTACGCCGGGGAAAAGTCGACGAAGGTGTATGGACCCGACGTATGGCTCCCGGAAGAGACGCTTCAGGTTCTCAGGGAATATGTGGTTTCCATCAAGGGCCCATTGACCACACCGGTTGGCGGGGGAATCCGCTCTCTGAATGTGGCTCTACGTCAGGAATTGGACCTGTACGTCTGCTTGCGACCGATTCAGTACTTCGATGGCGTTCCGTCTCCCGTGAAGGAGCCGCACAAGACGGACATGGTGATTTTCCGCGAGAACTCTGAAGACATCTATGCCGGAATCGAGTTTGAGGCTGAGAGCGAAAAGGCCAAGCGCCTGATCAAGATTTTGCAGGAGGATTTTGGCGTGACCAAGATCCGTTTTCCGGCCACGTCCGGTATTGGCGTGAAGCCGGTTTCGCGCGAAGGCACCGAGCGCCTGGTGCGCAAGGCCATCCAGTACGCTATCGACAACGACAAGCCCAGCGTGACCATCGTGCACAAGGGCAACATCATGAAGTACACCGAAGGCGGCTTCCGCGACTGGGCCTACGCCCTGGCGCAGAAGGAGTTTGGCGCGCAATTGATTGATGGTGGCCCGTGGTGCAAGTTCAAGAACCCGAAGACCGGCAAGGACATCCTGGTCAAGGACAGCATAGCTGATGCGTTCCTGCAGCAGATCTTGCTACGCCCGGCGGAATACAGCGTGATTGCCACGCTCAACTTGAATGGCGACTATGTGTCAGATGCCCTGGCGGCGCAAGTGGGCGGCATCGGCATCGCACCGGGAGCGAACCTGAGTGACTCGGTAGCCATGTTCGAGGCCACGCATGGCACCGCGCCCAAGTACGCCGGCAAGGACTATGTCAACCCGGGCTCGGAGATCCTCTCTGCCGAGATGATGCTGCGGCACATGGGCTGGAAGGAAGCGGCCGACCTGATCATCAGTTCCATGAAGAAATCGATCAACAGCAAGAAAGTAACCTACGACTTCGCTCGTCTGATGGATGGAGCCACGCAGGTGAGCTGCTCGGGGTTTGGTCAGGTGATGATCGACAACATGTAGGCCGGTCGACGATCTAGCGTCTCTACCTGCTTCTGATGACGAGCCCCGGAACTTGGGTCCGGGGCTTTTTTTTTGAACCGAGCCATCCATGCACGCTTGAAAGCCGCGGCGGCGTCTCCAAGTCCGCATCTGGCGCGCATGGCGATGCGCTGCATGCGCCAAGCGCCGCTAGAATGAAACGCATGGTCAGCAAACCCAAGTCACCCGCATTGCCGCCAGATATTCAACCGCGCCGCGACGACAGTGGGGCGGTGGTTCTGGAGCGGCGACCGCAGAAGGTCAAGCCGCCGCAGATGTATCAGGTGGTGGCGCTGAACGATGACTACACGCCGATGGAGTTCGTGGTGATGGTGATTCAGGAGTTTTTCAACAAGGACCGTGCCACGGCGACTCAGATCATGCTGAAGATCCATCTCGAAGGCAAAGGGGTTTGTGGCATTTACACCAAGGATGTGGCCGTGACCAAGGTGAATCAGGTCATGGATGCGGCGAAGCAGGCTGGGCATCCACTGCAATGTGTCAGCGAACCGCTGGGGCCTTGAAGTGTTCAGCGCACGGGGATCTCGGGAATTGAGTAAAGTTACACCGCAGTCAGAAGGAACATTGCATGATCGCCCAAGAACTGGAAGTTAGTTTGCACATGGCGTTTGTCGAGGCCCGGCAGCATCGGCACGAATTCATCACCGTCGAACACTTGCTGCTGGCCCTGCTGGACAACCCCAGCGCGGCGGAGGTGTTGCGCGCCTGTGCAGCGCAGATCGACGATCTGCGCAAGTCCTTGACCAACTTCATCAAGGACAATACGCCTCAGGTTGCGGGTACGGACGATGTGGATACGCAGCCCACACTGGGTTTCCAGCGCGTCATCCAGCGTGCCATCATGCACGTGCAGTCCACCGGTAGTGGCAAGAAGGAAGTGACCGGGGCCAATGTGCTGGTAGCCATTTTTGGTGAAAAGGACTCGCATGCCGTGTACTACCTGCACCAGCAGGGCATCACCCGGCTCGATGTGGTCAATTTTATCGCACATGGCATCAAGAAAACGGACCCACCGGAGCCCACGAAATCCAGCGATGCTCCCGCGGACGCGGAGGAGGGGGCTGACAAGGCGGAAAAGGCATCCCCCTTGGAGCAGTTCACCCAGAACCTGAATCAATTGGCCAAGGATGGCAAGATCGACCCGCTGATTGGGCGCGATTACGAGGTTGAGCGCGTGATTCAGATTCTGTGCCGCCGCCGCAAGAACAATCCTTTGCTGGTGGGCGAGGCAGGGGTGGGCAAGACAGCCATTGCCGAGGGTTTGGCTTGGCGCATCACGCAGAAGGATGTGCCGGAGATCCTGGCGGAATCCAACGTGTATTCCCTGGACATGGGGGCGTTGCTGGCGGGCACGAAATATCGCGGTGATTTCGAGCAGCGACTCAAAGGTGTGCTCAAGGCCTTGAAGGACAAGCCCCACGCCATCCTGTTCATCGACGAGATTCACACCCTGATTGGTGCGGGCGCTGCGTCAGGGGGCACGCTGGATGCATCCAACCTGCTCAAGCCGGCGCTCAGTTCGGGGCAGATCAAGTGCATCGGTGCCACGACCTTTGGCGAGTTTCGCGGCATCTTTGAGAAGGATGCGGCCTTGTCAAGGCGTTTCCAGAAGGTCGATGTGGTCGAGCCTTCAGTCGAGGAGACCGTGAGTATTCTCAAGGGGCTGAAATCGCGCTTTGAGGAGCACCACAGCGTGAAATACGCACCGGCTGCACTGCAGGCGGCGGCGGAGTTGTCGGCCAAGTACATCAACGACCGCCACCTGCCGGACAAGGCGATCGATGTCATCGATGAAGCCGGTGCCGCACAGCGCATCTTGCCGCCAAGCAAGCGCAAGAAGACCATCAGCAGGTCTGAAGTCGAGGAGATCGTCGCCAAGATCGCGCGCATTCCGTCGGCCAACGTGTCTTCGGACGACCGCGGCAAGCTCAAGACCTTGGAGCGTGACCTCAAGAGCGTGGTCTTCGGGCAGGACAAGGCGCTGGACGTGCTGGCCTCGGCAGTGAAGATGGCGCGGTCCGGCTTGGGCCGGGGGGACAAGCCGATTGGCTCTTTCCTGTTCTCCGGTCCCACCGGCGTGGGAAAGACCGAGGCGGCCAAGCAGCTGGCTTACATCATGGGCATCGAGCTTATTCGGTTTGACATGAGTGAATACATGGAGCGACACGCTGTAAGCCGCTTGATCGGGGCGCCTCCCGGCTATGTCGGCTTTGACCAAGGTGGTCTGCTCACCGAGGCCGTGACCAAGAAACCCCATTGCGTGCTGTTGCTCGACGAGATCGAGAAGGCGCACCCGGACATCTTCAACGTTCTGCTGCAGGTCATGGATCACGGCACGCTGACAGATAACAACGGACGCAAGGCCGACTTCCGGAATGTCATCATCATCATGACAACAAACGCCGGTGCAGAAACCATGAACAAGGCCGTCATGGGCTTCACCACCCGGCGCGAGCAGGGTGACGAAATGGCGGATATCAAGCGCCTGTTCACGCCCGAATTCCGCAATCGGCTGGACGCGGTCGTCAGTTTCAAACCTTTGGACGAAAACGTCATTCTCCGCGTGGTGGACAAGTTCCTGCTGCAACTGGAGACCCAGTTGGGCGAGAAGAAGGTGGAAGTCACCTTCACCGACGCGCTGCGCAAGTACCTCGGCAAGAAGGGGTTCGACCCGCTCATGGGCGCGCGCCCCATGCAACGCCTGATCCAGGACACCATCCGACGCGCACTGGCGGACGAGTTGCTGTTCGGGCGGCTGACCGAAGGTGGCCGTCTGACCGTGGACCTCAAGCTCACGGCCGACGACAAGGGCGTGGAAACAGGCGATGTGGTGCTGGACATTCAGCCCTTGCCCAAGAAGGAAGGCAAGGCCAAGCCCGAGGCGGAAGAGGCAACCACCGGCTGACGCACCGGCCTCTCAGGACATCCTTGTCACGGGCGGCGGCGTTGCACTGTGGACGACGCTATTGTTGAAAGCGGGCCCGCAGCGCTTCGATGCGGTCGCGATTCACGCCAAAATCCTTGCGTCCCAGACGACTGGAGGAGCGGACGTGAATCACTCCTGCGCCTTCGTCGAGGTAAAACTCCACATCGTCGGTGAATTTGAGCAGTGCCGTGCGGGATTGCGCGTACAGGTAGCCCGGCTCCTGTTTGACGAGCGCTGTGCGCTCGGATGTCCTGAGCAATTGCGCGAGTCTTTGCATCGCGGCCTTGCCATCACCCGCGAACTTGAAAGGGGCGATTTGGGAGTAGGCGCGTTGCGGATGGTCCGGGTAGAGATCCGCCTGACTGGAGACGCTGTTGGGTGAGTTGGCTGGCGGCTTCAGCCTACCGTCGTGTACCCCCAGGTTGTCCGGCGCCGTGCCTGCCAACAGGCCCAATTGGCCAGCAATCAAAACCAAGGCGGCCAGGGCCACGACGAACAGCGCAAGCAAGCCAATCAATTTCATATCAAGGATTCTCCAGGTGTGGTGGCAGAGAGGTCTTCAGGTTTGGGGGAATGAGAACTCGGGACCTTTGGCAATACTGTCGGGCCAGCGCTGCATCACCGCCTTGTGACGGGTGTAGAAGCGCACGCCTTCGGGACCATAGGCATGGTGATCACCGAACAGGCTGCGCTTCCAGCCGCCAAAGCTGTTGAAGGCCATGGGCACGGGCAGGGGCACGTTCACGCCCACCATGCCCACCTGGATGTTGCGCGTGAACTCTCGGGCCACGCCCCCGTCGCGGGTGAAGATTGCCACGCCGTTGCCGTATTCATGGGCATTGATGAGCTGCACGGCCGCAGCCAGATCGGGCACACGCACCACGCACAGAACGGGGCCAAAGATTTCCTCGCGGTACACCACCATGTCCGGGGTGACCCGGTCCAACAGAGTGCCGCCCGTAAAGTAGCCGTTCTCGAAACCGGGGACACGGTAGTTGCGGCCGTCCACCACGGCTTTCGCCCCTTCGTCAATGCCCCGGCTGACCAGGCGTTCGATCCGGTCACGCGACGTGGCCGTGATGATGGGGCCCATCTCGGCGCCATCCTGATGGCCTTCACCAATTTTGAGCGCCGCGATTCTGGGGGCCAGGGCCTGCACCAACCGGTCCGCCACGTCCCCCACCGCCACGGCGACGGAAATCGCCATGCAGCGTTCCCCCGCGGAACCGAAGGCAGCACCCATGAGGGCGTCCACCGCCTGATCCAGATCGGCGTCGGGCATGACCACCATGTGGTTCTTGGCGCCGCCCAGGGCCTGCACCCGTTTGCCGTGCGCGCACCCGGTGCTGTAGATGTGCTCGGCCACCGGCGTGGAGCCGACAAAGCTCACGGCCTGAATCTGGGGATGCTGCAGGATGGCATCGACCACCGTCTTGTCACCCTGCACCACGTTGAAGACACCGTCCGGCAACCCGGCTTCCTTGAGCCAGCCGGCCATGAGCACGCTGGCGGAAGGGTCGCGTTCGGAGGGTTTGAGGATGAAGCAGTTGCCACAGGCAATGGCGATGGGATACATCCACATCGGTACCATGGCCGGGAAATTGAAGGGAGTGATCCCCGCGACCACGCCCAGCGGCTGACGCAGCGACCAGGCGTCAATGCCGCGCGACACCTGCTCGGTGTATTCGCCCTTGAGCAGTTGCGGTATGCCGGTGGCGAACTCCACGATGTCGATGCCGCGGGCCACTTCGCCCAGCGCATCGGGCAGGGTCTTTCCATGTTCGCGCACAATGGCCTCAGCCAGCTCGCCGCGACGGCTCTGGATGATCTCCAGGAACCGGAACAGCACCCGCGCCCGGCTCAAGGGAGGCTGCTGGGACCACGAGGCAAAGGCGCGTTGCGCGGCGATGACGGCAGCGTCAAGATCAGCCGGCGTGGCGAGCAGAACATGGCCCTGCATTTTTCCCGTGGCGGGGTTGAAGATATCCAGGCGCTGTGCGGCATCGCCACAATGAATGGCGCCGTCGATCCAGTGGGTGACTTGATAGTGGTTAATGGCGGGATGATCGTACTGCAGCCGGTCGCGCCGTGCTCATGAGCGCAGAGGTGGCCTACCAACTGGCGTGGGCTTGCGGAAGCGGGGCACTGACGCGCAGCACCACGCCAGCGGCCGGTCGGCCCTGGGTGCCTCCCAGGCCGGGACGAGCGCGGTCCAGGCCCGCACGTTCCCGCAGGGACTGCAGCACCGCAGCGACCCCACTCGCCGACTCCGCGTTGGCTTGGCGCTGGGCAAGTTGATGAGCCGCCTCCCAGAAGCGCGCATTCAGATGGATGCGGGTCAGTTCAATGAAAGCGTCGATTGCGCCGGAGCTATCCCCCTGGAGATGCAGCTTCATGGCCTCTTCCGACAAGGCCAGCACCTCGTGACTGCACTGGCGAACGAGTTGCACAAAGGGTTCGTGCAAGCGGGAGGCAGCCTCCAGCAGTCGGCAGGTAGCATCATTCGTGCAGAAGCGGTGAGCCAGGCGTTTGACCAGATTAGGGGCATCCTCGACGCGCGCGCCTTCCTCTTCCAGCAGGGCCAAAAGGCCGAGCAGATCGGACGCAAGATCGAAGTCGAATTCCGCCGTCATGGCCGCGTCGCCAAGATCACGTACGATGGTAGCGGCTTCGCTCAGCGATTGGCGCTGCAGCAAGGCCAGTCCTTCGATTACCATGACGATGCGTCGCAGGCGCAAGGTGTCCGGTGTCCTGCGCAGCATCGAGTGTCCCACGTCGCGACAGCGCTGCACCCCTTGCCAGTTGCCTTGCGCCGCGCGCAAGAGTGCGAGCAGGGCCAGGGACTGGTAGTCGTACGATGCCGAGCTCTGACCAAGAAGCGTGGCCTGATCCAGGAGTTGCTCGGCTTCGCCAGCGTCGCCCAGGTAGTACGCCAACATTCCCAGCCGCTGCAGGCGCGAGATGGAGGAGGGTGTCAGTCCGCTGGCATGGCGGTAGCTACTCATCGCCTCCTCCAACTGCCCCAGTTTGAGTTGGGCACGCCCCAGGAGATCGTAGGCATCCGCGAATTCGGGAATGTCCGTCGTCAATTGCTGGAGCAAGGCAATGGCCTGCGCGAACGCGCCATTCGACAGCAAGGCACGCGCAACGCCGGCGCGGGCCCAAGGTTCGCCGGACTCCGCTGCAATCGTCTCGTACAGCGCTCGGGCCTGCTCGAAGCGTCCGCTGCGCAACATCAGTTCCGCGGCGAGACGAGCGCAATACGGACCGAAGGACGTACGGGATTCATATTGGCGCAGGCACAGGCCGATGGCGCGCTCCACGTTCTGGTCTTCGAGCTCGCGGAAGATGTCCGCCAGTTCGGCTTTGCGCCGTCGCGCCGCCAGCAGCCGTTGCGCCAGACTGACAGCGGAATGGGGCTTGAGCAGGTATCCGTCCAGAGCCGACTCGGCCGCCTGTTCCACCTTGGAGTAGGACGCCTCGGCGGTCACCATGATGAACACGGTAGCAAAGGGGAGCAGGGCATCACGACGCAGGTCGTCCAGCAAATCCTGCCCAGTCGGTGAATCCGGGCCGAAGTACTGGGCACACAACACCACATCGAAGCGTCGTGTCTGCAGGAGATCTCGGGCTGGCTGAACCTTGCTGAACTGCACCACGTCGTTGAAACCGAAATCACGCAACTGGCGCGCCAGTACCCAACGGCTGGTGTTGTCGCTGTCCACAATCAGCGCGCTGCACCCGGCCAGTTCCGGTTCAAAGTGAACGGAAACCTTGCTTCCCGAGGGCTTTAGTGACAGCGATTCCATGTCGTCATGCGTTTTATCACATCCTCACGGGGGGCCAAAGTCGAGTTCGCTATCATGGTCGCATGTCCGCATCCGCGTCGCTTCTGCGTTGGCTCTCCTCATTGGGGAGCTCTGCGTTCAGGTCATTTCGGCGGTGGTGGGACATTGCCCATTTCTTCGTGGTGGCCCTGGTCCTGATCCTCAGCCCGACCACCTATGCGCGCGCCATCCGGCCGGTGATCGCGCGCCAGATCTACATCAGCACCTGGCAGGTGCTGATGTGGTTCACGGTGTTGTGCTCCCTCATCAGCCTGGTGCTCATCCGCATTGTGGTGGTCACGGCGCAGAGCTACGGCCTGTCGCAGTATGCGCTGGAGATGGTGGTGCGCGTGCTGGTGCTGGAGCTGATTCCGCTGGGTGCGGCGCTGTTCGTGGTGCTGCGCAGCGGTGCGGCCTGGGCGGCGCTGCGCGCAGGCGGTCTGCCGCGGGATGTGGGAACGCCTTTGCTGGCGCTGCAGCGGATGCGGCATGAGTGGGTGCCGCGCATCATCGCCGTGGCCTTCTCGGTGGTGATGCTGGCCACCGTCAGCGGTGTGGTCGCGCTGGTGCTGGCGTATTTCACGGTGTACGGCCTGTCCCCGTGGGGCTTGGCGGAGTACACACGGGTCGTGGGGCGCGTGTTCGCGCCTTCCGTGGCTTTCGTCTTCTCCGCAAAGACGTTGCTGTTTGGACTGGCTGTCGCGGTGATCCCCCTGGCCTCCGCGCTACAAACGCCCGCAGCGCAGACATCGCCAGACGGCCCCGTTCCGCAAGGAACCGTGCGCTTGTTTCTGGTGTTGCTGCTCATCGAAGCGGCATCGCTGGCCGTCAAATACATTTAGCCCATGTCCTCCGATCCATATCCCGATAACGTTGCCCCGGTGGCCCATGTCGAAGCCAAGGCGGCTGCGCTGCTGGTGTTGCTGCTGGCGCTTCTCGTTGGCGCGGTGACCTACGTCATGTACGCGCGAGGGGTGTTTGAAAGTACGCAGCAACTGGTGCTGTTGGCCGACGATTCCGAAGGGGTGATCGTGGGCATGGACATGACCTACGCCGGCTTTCCCGTGGGGCGGGTGCGGCGCATCGAACTGGCCGATGACGGAAAGGTCCGCATCCTGGTGGACGTGCCGCGCAAGGACGCGCGCTGGCTGCGCACCAGCAGCGTCTTCACCATGGAGCGCGGAGTCGTGGGCGACACCAAACTGCGGGTGTTCTCCGGCATCCTGACCGACCCGCCGTTGCCTGAAGGGTCGGTGCGTCCGGTGCTGCGCGGTGACATCACCGCCGAAATTCCGCGCCTGGTGGGGACGCTGCGCACCCTGATCGAAAACGTCGAGGCCATGACCCAGGCCGACTCCAGCCTGAACCAGAGCCTGGACAACGTCAACGGCGTGACGCAGCGCCTGAACAAGGGCAGCTATGGTGCCCTGGGTGTGGCGCTGGGCAGCGACGCCAACGCCCGCAAGGTGATTGCAGCGCTGGACCGCACCAACGCCTTGCTGGCGAACGCGGACAAGCGCATCTTTGGCCCCAAGGGTTTGATGGACGATACCCAGGGCGCAGTGCAACAACTGGGCGCCTTGCTGGGTGAGGCCCGTACCAGCCTGCAAAAGGTGGACGCGGTGCTGGTGGAGGCCCAGGCCATTGCCAGCAATGCTCGTGTGGCCAGTACCGATCTGGGGGCCTTGCGCGCACAGGTGGAGGCCAGCCTGCGCAAGGTCGAGTCGCTGGTGAATGAAGTCAATCGCAAGTGGCCCATGGCGCGTGACACGGAGATCAAGCTCCCATGAAGTACCTTTGCGCGCTCATCACCTTGCTGCTGTCAGCCTGCGCCAGCGGCCCCGTGCCGCCGGACTGGCGGATGAATGCCCACGCCGCCTTGAATGCCGCGGCCACGGCCTACCTCGAAGGCAATGACAGGCTGGCCGGGGTCGAGTGGGCCCGCAGCCGCAGCGAAATTGCGCGCACCGGCCGGCTGGACCTGCTGGCCCGCGCGGAGCTGACGCACTGCGCGGTGCGTGTGGCCAGCCTGGACTTCAGTGCCTGCGCGGGCTACGACGCGCTGGCCCAGGACGCCGGAGTGGCGGAACGGGCCTACGCCCAGTTTCTGGAAGGGCGCTGGGCCGGGCTGAACGCGCAGGACTTGCCGGCGCACTACCACAGTCTCCTGGTAGCCCAAGACGCGACTCAGCTTGCCGCTGCTCTGAATGCCATCGAAGATCCCTTGGCGCGGCAGATTGCGGCCGGCGTGGTCATGCGGCAGGGGCGCTTGTCGCCGGCAGGCATCCAGGTTGCCACCGACGGCGCGTCGTCCCAGGGATGGCGCCGCCCTCTGCTGGCCTGGCTGGGCGTGCAAGCCGAACGCGCACGGGCGTTGCACGACGCCGCGGAACTGGAACGGGTGCAACGCCGCATCGCACTCGTGTCCGGGCAGCGCTGATGCCATGAGCCTGGACCTGTCCAACCGCCGCCAACTGTTGCAGCAAGCGGCTGCCTGTGCCACGACCCTGTGGCTGCCGCGCAGTGCCTGGAGCCAGGCGCCGCGGCTCAAGACCTATCCCTTCGCGCTGGGCGTGGCCAGCGGTTCGCCCACGCATGACGCCGTGGTGCTGTGGACGCGGCTGCACACGACCGAACCCTTCCGTGACGATGCAGTGACCGTGCACTGGGAGGTGGCGCACGACGAGCAGTTCAAGCGCATCGTGCAAGAAGGCCAGGCGCAGGCCGTGCGGGAACTGGCCCATTCGGTGCACGTGGAGGTGCAGGGTCTGGAGCCCGACCGCTGGTATTTCTACCGTTTCATGCTGGGCGAGGCCGTCAGCGCGACCGGCCGCACCCGCACCTTTCCGTTGCCCCAGGCGCGGACGGATCGGCTACGGCTGGGTTATGCCTCCTGCCAACGCTGGGAGCATGGCTTTTTCAGCGCCTACCGACACATGCGCGACGAGAGCCTGGACGTGCTGATGTTCCTGGGCGACTACATCTACGAATACCCGGGCGCCCTCAACGCCGTGCGCAAGACCACGGGCGGGTGGGTATTGACGCTGGACGACTACCGCCAACGCTACGCCCTGTACAAATCCGATGCCGATCTGCAGGCCATGCACGCCACCTGCCCCTGGCTGGTGACCTGGGACGACCACGAGGTACAGAACGACTACGCCGGCGTGCATGAAGGCCACAGCGGCAACCTGCCCGGGGGCACGGTCGCTGATTTCCTGGCGCGCCGCGCCGCTGCCTACCAGGCGCACTACGAGCACATGCCGCTGCGCAGCAGCGTGCTCACACAAGGGCTCACCGGTTTGGCGCGCGGGGCCGAGATGCGCATCTACGGCGCCGTGCGCTACGGGCAACTGGCCAACCTGATCCTGCTGGACGACCGTCAATACCGCGACGCCCAGGCCTGCACGCCGCAGGGCCGACCCGGTTCCGGCTCGCTCGATCCGGCGACATGCCCCACCTGGAACGATGCGAGCCGCACCCTGTTGGGCAAGGGGCAGGAGCAGTGGCTGGACGAAACCCTGGCCCAGTGGGGGCAGGGACGCCACCAGTGGACGGTGCTGGGCCAGCAGACGGCGTTTGGCCAGCGCGATTTCCGCCCCGGGCCGCAGCAGTTTTTCTGGAACGACGGCTGGGACGGCTACCCCGCCGCGCGCCAGCGCCTCACGCAATCCCTGCAACGTCACCGGGTGGTCAACCCCGTGGTGCTGGGCGGGGACGTGCATGAAAACTGGGTGGGGCACGTGCTGGCGGACTACGCCCAGCCGACCAGCGCCCGCGTGGGCGTGGAGTTCTGCGGCACCAGCATCACCTCGCGCTCCGGCGGCGCGTCCGCGGAAAAGGTGGCGCAGTGGCTCGCGGACAACCCGCATTTCGTCCTGGCCGATACCCAGAGCAAGGGCTACGGCGTCGTGGAATTCACGCCGGCCCAGCTCACGGCCACGCTGCGGGGGGTGGACGACGTGACCCGCCCGGACACACAGGTATCCACGTTGGCGCGTTTTGCGGTGCAGGCCGGACGGCCCGTGCTGGAGCGGCTTTGAGCTTCGTAGAATCACTCCGTCGCAGCAGCATCCTTTTCACCGATTCCATTGTCAGGAGTTCACCCCATGAGCCTTCAAACCAAGTACCTGCTGGAAGAAAACCAGATGCCCAAATTCTGGTACAACATCCAGGCCGATCTGCCCAAGCCCGCGCCGGCGGTGCTGCATCCGGGCACGCTGGAGCCCGTGGGGCCCAACGATCTGGCCCCCCTGTTTCCGATGGAGCTGATCCTGCAGGAGGTCAGCACCGAGCGGGAAGTCGAAATCCCCGAGCCCGTGCGCGACGTGTACCGCGCCTGGCGCCCGGCACCGCTGTACCGTGCCCACCGGCTGGAAAAGGCACTGGGCACGCCGGCCAAGATCTACTACAAGTACGAAGGCGTGAGCCCCGCCGGCAGCCACAAGCCCAACACCGCGGTGCCGCAGGCCTTCTACAACAAGCAGGCCGGCGTCAAGCGGCTGGTGACGGAAACGGGGGCAGGGCAGTGGGGCACCTCGCTGTCGTTTGCCGGCTCGCTGTTCGGGCTGGAAATCGAAGTGTTCCAGGTGCGCGTGTCCTACGACCAGAAGCCGTACCGCGTGCCGTCATGGAAACCTATGGCGCGCGCTGCGTGGCCTCGCCCTCCAACGAAACCGCGTTCGGCCGCTCCGTGCTGGCGCGCAACCCCAATCACCCGGGCAGCCTGGGCATCGCCATTTCCGAGGCAGTGGAACTGGCAGTGCAGCGCGACGACACCAAGTACGCACTAGGCTCCGTGCTGAACCACGTGCTGCTGCACCAGACCATCATCGGCCTGGAAGCCATGGAGCAGATGCAGATGGCCGACGCCTGGCCCGACGTGGTGGTCGGCTGCACGGGTGGCGGTTCCAACTTTGCCGGCATTGCCTTTCCCTTTATCGGCCATGGCCTGCGCGGTGGCCGCAAGGCGCGCATTGTGGCCGTCGAGCCGGCAGCGTGTCCGTCGCTCACGCGCGGCAAGTACGCCTACGACTTTGGCGACACGGGCAAGATGACGCCCTTGAGCAAGATGCACACCCTGGGCAGCCAGTTCACCCCGCCGGGGTTCCACGCCGGCGGCTTGCGCTACCACGGCATGGCGCCGCTGGTGTCGCACTGCAAGGAGCTGGGCCTGCTCGAAGCCGTGGCCTACAACCAGGTCGAATGTTTCGAAGCTGGCGTGCTGTTTGCCCGCCACGAAGGCATCGTGCCCGCGCCTGAGGCCAACCATGCGGTCAAGGGCGCCATTGTGGAGGCTCTGCGTTGCAAGCGCGAGGGCAAGGCGGAGACCATCCTGTTCAACCTGTGCGGCCACGGCCACTTCGACATGGCGGCGTACAGCAAGTACTTCGCCGGTGAGCTGACCGACGAACACTACGACGAGTCGGAATTGGCCATGGCTCTGGCCGGTCTGCCCAGCGTGCCGGCCTGAGCCCGGGGTGGACTGCCGCTGACAAGCTCAGCGGTAGACGACGGACGGCACGGTGACTTCGAGCAATCGGTTGATGCCGCCGGTATCGATGCACACGTTGGCGAATTCGCGCACCTTGGGCTTGGCGCGGTAGGCCACGGACAGGCCGGCGAGTTGCATCATGGCCAGATCGTTGGCACCGTCGCCCACGGCGATCACCTGTTCGTGCGAGCAGCCGATCTCGCGGCAGACATCGGCCACGGTGTCGCGCTTGGCCTGGGCATCGATCACCGGACCGATCACGCGGCCGGTGAGCAGGCCATCCCGGATTTCCAGCTCGTTGGAGCGCGCAAAGTCCAGGCCCAGGCGGGGCTTGAGGCGGTCGGTGAAATAGGTGAAGCCGCCTGACACGAGCAGGATTTTCAAACCATCCCAGCGTGCATAGGCCAGCAGTTGCAGGGCGCCGGGCGTCAGGCGCAGCCGGTGCTCATAGACGCGCTGCAGGGCGGACACGGGCGTGCCTTCCAGCAGCGCCAGCCGGCGTGCCAGGCTTTCCTTGAAGCTGGTGATTTCCCCGCGCATGGCCGCTTCGGTGATGGCCGCCACGGCCGGGCCCTTGCCCACCACGTCGGCAATCTCGTCGATGCACTCAATGTCGATGAGCGTCGAATCCATGTCGAAGGCGATGAGCTTGTAGTCGCGCAGCCGCAGGGGTGCGGTGCAGCCTCGAACGACGAGTCCAGCGGAAAGTTCTGTGACGGGCATGGTGCGCATGGGTGGTTAGCGTGAAAGCTGCTTAAGTGGAGGCTGCGAGGGTTGGAGCCAGTTTTCAACCCGAAGTCCGGGCACGCGGGCGAACTCGGCATCGGCGCTCACCAATGTGGCACCCAAGGTCAGAGCATGGGCAGCGATCAGGGTGTCGTTGGGGCCAATAGGGGTACCATTTTCCTCAAGCGTCGCTCGTAGTTGTGCGTAGCGCGGAGCAACTTCAATATCCAAGGGCAATACCTCCACGCCAGTCAGAATGCGATCCAGCGCCGCGCTCAACCTGCGGTTGGGTTTGCGTTGCAGGCCGAATTGCAACTCGCACAGAACGACCGTGCTGGTCACCATGCCTTGTGTCAAGTCCATGGCAGCGATTTCCGCAAATTTTTGAGTTACACGCCCAGCGGGTTCGCGCATCATGTGCGAGATGATGTTGGTGTCCAAGAGGTAGGCGCGGGCTTCACTCATTTGTCGTCGTCACCTAAGTCAATGTCATCGAGCGCAAGCAGTCCAGCATCCACATCGGGAAACTCTTCAGTGACGGGTTCCCAGTCTTTCATGCTCTCCAATGCGGCGAGCAAGGCGGCCGCAGTACCTTTTTTGGGCCTGTCGGGCACCAGCTCCAAAACCAGCCGATTGCCTTCGCGGTGCATCAACGCCTGGGTGCCGGGCAGCTCAAATTCCTTGGGGATACGCACCGCCTGGTTGGCGCCATTCCTGAAAAGCTTCACGGCTCTGGCCGCCGTCTCTACTGGGGTCTGGGTTGAAGAGTGCATGGAACACCTCCGAATATCAGTTGCGCAACTTTAGCATATGCCAAAACATATGCTGCGTATTTCTTCAGACGGATGATGAAGCCACCGGCTGCCCCAGGCCGCGCAACACGTCCCGCACCATCTGCGCCCGGTCGCGCGGCTCGGGCAGGGCGCGTTCGATGCGCAGCTTTTCGTTGCCCGCGAGCTTGATGTGGCGGTTTTTCTGGATCAGCTCGATGATGCGCATGGGGTCCACCGGCGGGTTGGGCTTGAAGGTGATGGTGATGACGCCGGGCGCCGCATCCACCTTGACCACGCCATAGGGCTTGGCCAGCACGCGCATGCGGTGCACGTCGATGAGGGTTTGCGCCTGGGGCGGCAGTTTGCCGAAGCGGTCCACGATTTCTTCCAGCAGCGCGTCGATCTGGTCGCTGCCGTTGGCCGTGGCGAGCTTCTTGTAAAAGCTCAAGCGCAGGTGCACGTCGCCGCAGTAGTCGTTGGGCAGCAGGGCCGGGGCGTGCAGGTTGATGTCCGTGGTCACGCTCAGCGGCGCCAGCAGGTCGGGTTCCTTGCCGTTCTTGAGGCAACGCACCGCCTCGGCCAGCATCTCGTTGTAGAGCTGGAAGCCCACTTCCAGCATGTTGCCGCTCTGGTTCTCGCCCAGCACCTCGCCCGCGCCGCGGATCTCCAGGTCGTGCATCGCCAGATAGAAGCCCGAGCCCAGTTCCTCCATCTGCTGGATCGCCTCCAGCCGCTGGCTGGCCTGCTTGGTGAGCCCTTCGATGTCGGGCACCAGCAGGTAGGCATAAGCCTGGTGGTGGCTGCGTCCCACACGGCCGCGCAACTGGTGCAACTGCGCCAGGCCGAACTTGTCGGCGCGCGCCATGACGATGGTGTTGGCCGTGGGCACGTCGATGCCGGTCTCGATGATGGTGGAGCACAGCAGCAGGTTGTAGCGCTGCGCCACGAAGTCGCGCATCACGCGCTCCAGCTCGCGCTCGGGCATCTGGCCGTGGGCAATGGCGATGCGGGCCTCGGGCAGCAGTTCTTCCAGTTTCTGCTTGCGGTTTTCGATGGTCTCGACCTCGTTGTGCAGGAAGTACACCTGCCCGCCGCGCTTGAGTTCGCGCAGCACGGCCTCGCGGATCACGCCGGCGCTTTCGCTGCGCACAAAGGTCTTGATCGCCAGGCGTCGCTGCGGCGCGGTGGCGATGACCGACAGGTCGCGCAGGCCTTCGAGCGCCATGCCCAGGGTGCGGGGAATGGGCGTGGCCGTGAGCGTGAGCACGTCCACCTCGGCGCGCAGGGCCTTCATGGCCTCCTTGTGGCGCACGCCAAAGCGGTGTTCCTCGTCGATGATGAGCAAGCCCAGGTTCTTGAAGTGCGTGTCCTTGGACAGCAGCTTGTGCGTGCCTACGACGATGTCGATGCTGCCGTCGGTGATGCCCTTCATTGCCGCCGTGATTTCCTTGGCCGAGCGAAAGCGGCTCATCTCCGCCACCTTCACCGGCCATTTGGCAAAGCGGTCCACCAGGGTCTGGTAGTGCTGCTCGGCCAGCAGGGTGGTGGGGGCGAGAAAGGCCACCTGGCGCCCGCCCGTGATGGCGATAAAGGCCGCGCGCAGGGCCACTTCGGTCTTGCCAAAGCCCACGTCGCCGCACACCAGGCGGTCCATGGGGCGCGGCGAAATCATGTCCTGAATCACGGCGTGGATGGCGGCCTTCTGGTCGGCGGTCTCCTCGAAGCCGAAGTCGTTGGCAAACACCTCGTAGTCGTTGGGCGAGTAGCGGAAGGGGTGGCCCTCGCGGGCGGCACGCCGGGCGTAGATGTTGAGCAGCTCGGCCGCGGCGTCGCGCACCTGCTCGGCGGCCTTGCGCCTGGCCTTCTCCCATTGGCCCGAGCCCAGCTTGTGCAGGGGCGCCTCCTCGGCGCTCACGCCGGTGTAGCGGCTGATGAGCTGCAACTGGCTCACGGGCACGTACAGCGTGGCCTTGTCGGCGTATTCCAGGTGCAGAAATTCCTGCATCTGCGGCTCGCCGTCGGCCTGGGTCTGTCCCAGATCCAGGTGGATGAGTCCGCGGTAGCGGCCAATGCCGTGCGCCGAGTGCACCACCGGGTCGCCCAAGTTCAGCTCGGACAGGTCCTTGATGAGCGCATCGACGTCGCTCACCTGTTCCTGCTTCTTGCGCCGGCGCGTGGTGGGGCCGGCGGCAAACAGCTCCGTCTCGGTGACGAAGTCGATGCCCTGCTCGACCCAGCCAAAGCCCACGTTCAGCGTGGACGTGGCAATGCCCACCCGTTCGTCGCTGGATTGAAACTCGGCCAGCGAATCGAAGGCCGGGGGATTCAGGCCCGAGGCACGCAGGAAGTCCAGCAGGCTTTCGCGCCGGCCGTCGCTTTCGGCCAGCAGCAGCACGCGGTGCGCCGAGTTGCGTACGTGGGCTTGCAGCCGCGCCAGGGGCTCTTCCGTGCCACGCAGCACCGAGAGGTCCCCCAGCTTGTGGAACCAGGGGTTGTCAGCCGTGTCGTCCACGCCGGCACGCAGGGCCAGTTGGGCGTAGTCGTTGGCGCGGGTGTAGAACTGGTCCGACGCCAGGAACAGGGCCTCCGGCGGCAATACCGGGCGCTCGGGGTCGCCCTGCAGCAGGCGGTGGCGCTCGCGCGTGTCCTGCCAGAAGCGCTGGAACGAGGCCTCCAGGTCGCCGTGCAGCACGATGGTGGCCTGCGCGCCCAGGTAGTCGAACACAGTGGCGGTCTGCTCGAAGAACAGCGGCAGGTAGTACTCGATGCCGGCCGTGGCCACGCCGTTGCCCATGTCCTTGTAGATGCGGCTCTTGGTCGGGTCGCCCTCCAGCAGCTCGCGCCAGCGGTTGCGAAACCGCGCCCGGGCCTCGTCGTCCATGGGGAACTCGCGCCCGGGCAGCAGGCGCACCTCCGGCACCGGATACAGGCTGCGTTGGCTGTCGGGGTCGAAGGTGCGGATACTGTCGATCTCGTCGTCGAACAGGTCCACCCGGTAGGGCACGGGCGAGCCCATGGGGAACAGGTCGATGAGTCCGCCGCGCACGGCGTACTCGCCGGGGCTGACCACCTGGGTCACGTGGTTGTAGCCCGCCAGGGTGAGTTGGGCCTTGAGCCGGGCTTCGTCCAGCCTTTGCTTTTGCTGGAAGTGGAAGGTGTAGCTGGCCAGAAAGCTCGGTGGCGCCAGCCGGTACAACGCCGTGGTGGCCGGGATGACGACCACATCCACGGCATCCTGCTTGCCTGGCTGGGTGCCCGCGCCGTACAGCCGCCACAGGGTGGCCAGGCGTTCGCTGATCAGGTCCTGGTGCGGCGAAAACGTGTCGTAGGGCAGGGTTTCCCAGTCCGGGAACAGGGCGCAGCGCAGCTCGGGCGCGAACAGGGCCATTTCATCCAGCAGGCGCTGGGCGTCGGTGGCGTCGGCCGTGACGATGGCCACGTGCCGGTTCTGCAGCTTCTCCCTTTCCCCCAGTTGCGCCAGCAACAGGGCATCGGCGGAGCCGCAGGGACGGGGCAGGGTGTAGCGTTTACCGACGTGCAGCTTGGGCAGATCCATGAAAGGCTCAGGTACAAATGCAAGAACCCCCCGGTGGCTTGAGCCGGGGGGGTGGGTCTTGGTCAGGTTCGATTTTATCGGTGGGTCTGACCCCAGGGAACACAAGGGTGACTGTGCAGCGATCTGCCGCCGCTCGATCGCGACGGTGCGACGGGGGATGGCCGGAATCGCGCACTTAGAATGGGCACCATCACCGATGGACACCGCTGCAAACACTCCCCTCGCAAGCCGCTACTGGGCACTGATTCCCTGTGCCGGCAGTGGCAGTCGGGCGGCCACAGTCGGCCACCCGAAACAGTACGCGCCGCTGGCCGGAGTGCCCATGGTGTTGCATACGCTGCAGGCGTTTGCACGGGTGTCCTGTCTCGCGGGCGTTGTGGTCGTGGTCGCGCCGGGAGATACCGAGCTCGCGGGTCTGGCTCACGGCGGGGTGGCGTCCCTCCTGATCGCCCGTTGCGGCGGCCCAACCAGGGCGCAAAGTGTGCTCAACGGCTTGCATTGGTTGTTGCGGGGGCCGGCCCAGGCCAACGACTGGGTCCTTGTGCACGACGCCGCGCGCTGCTTGGTGACTCCCGCTCAGATAAGTCAATTGATCGCTGCCTGTGCTGACAATGGAGTGGGCGGCTTGCTGGCTCATCGGCTGGCCGACACGCTGAAGCAGGCGTCGGATCAGCACGGCACTCCGCGCGTGGCGGCTACGGTGGACCGCAGTGACAAATGGCTCGCACAGACACCACAGATGTTTCGTCTGGGTGCCCTGGCTCAGGCGCTCGAGGAGGCCGGGCCGGCGGTGACGGACGAGTCCAGCGCCATGGAAGCCGTGGGGGTGCAGCCGCTGCTGATCGAGGGCGGCTCGCTGAACTTCAAAGTGACTTATCCCGAGGACTTTGCCCTTGCAGAGGCGGTGTTGTTGCGACGCGCGGCACTCGAGGCGGATGAGGACCGAGCATGAGATTGCGCATAGGACAGGGGTGGGACGTGCACGCATTGGTGCCGGGCCGCAAGCTGATTCTGGGTGGCGTTCAGATCGAGCACCCCACCGGGCTGCTGGGTCATTCTGATGCCGATGTGCTGGTGCACGCCCTGATCGATGCCCTGTTGGGCGCTGCCGCACTGGGGGACATTGGCACGCATTTCCCCGATACCGATCAGCAGTTCAGGGGCGCGGACTCCATGGTGCTGCTGGCCGAGGTGGCCCGGCGCCTGGATGACGCGGGCTGGATCATTGGCAACATCGACAGCACCATCGTGGCCCAGGCGCCGCGATTGGGCCCGCACATTGCGGACATGCGGCAGAACATTGCGCGCGTGCTAGGCATTGCCGTGGATCAGGTCAACGTGAAGGCCAAGACGGCGGAAAAGCTCGGCCCGGTGGGGCAGGGGCAAAGCATGGAGGCGCACGCCGTCGTGCTGCTGCAGGCGCGCAGCTAGCAGGCCGCTCAGGCCCGAATGCATTTACAGGCGCTGGGACCTCTTCAGTCGGATATGTGCGGCCAAGCCGCCTGAAGTGGCGTTGGTCAGTTCCAGCGAGCCGCCCATGCGGGCGAGGTTGCGCTCGACAATCGACAAGCCCAGACCCGCGCCCATGGCAGCGGTGCGCGCGGTGTCACCTCGGAAGAAGGGCTTGGTCAAAACGGTCAGGGCTTCCGGTGCCACACCCATGCCGTGATCGCGGATCTTCAGCAGCACTAGGTTGTGGCGTCCCTTGGCGGCGATGTCCACCACCGCTACGCCCGTGTCCAATGATTTGCCATATCGGCGGGCGTTTTCCAGCAGGTTTGAAATCACCCGCGTCAGTTCCACTTCATCGGCCTGGACCAGCAGATCGTCGGGAACCGCCACGTTGACCTGCAAGTCCTTGTAGTCCTTGACCGCGTACACGCAGGAGCCTACGACATTGCTCAGCAGCACGGGTTTGAGATCCACGTGGTCGGGGCGGGCGTAGTCCAGGAACTTGCCGATGATGGCATCCAACTGCGCGATATCCGCCGACATGTGCTCGCGCGCGTTTTCGTCCGCCACGCTCATTTCGGTCTCCAGCCGCAGTCGCGCCAGTGGCGTGCGCAAGTCGTGCGAGATCCCTGCCAGCATCAGGGCGCGGTCCTGTTCAACCTTGGACAAGCGCTGTGCCATGCGGTTAAAGCCTATGTTCACCTCCCGGATTTCGCTTGTTGCCACCTGTTCATCCAGGCGGCTCGCTTCGAAATCACCTTCGCGTACCCGGCTGGCGGCGAAGGACAGCTCCTTGAGCGGACGGTTGATGAGGTGCGCAATCAGCGCCGCGCCAGCCAAGGACACCAGCGCGGCGGTGATGAGCCAGACCAGCCAGGACTTGGAACTGTCGGGGCTCAGGCGTTGCACGTCCAGGCGCATCCAATAGTTGTCCCGGTCCATCGCGAAGCCTACCCACAAGCCCGCCTGGCCGTTCACGTTGCTGGCCACGATGGTGCCAGGCCCCAGGCGTTGCACGACCTCTCTGCTGATTTCGCGCTCCAGAGCCTCGGCGTTGAAGGGCAGGTAGCGATCGCCAGGCTCGCGCGGCTGCACTCGCACGTCCTCCTGGTCGGCCATGTTCTTGATGAGCGTCAGACGTGTGATGGAGTCCGAATGCATCAGCGCGGTGCGGCTCAGGTTGACCAGGGAACTGATTTGCCGCGCCGTCTGCATGATGCGGGGTTCAAACTCCAGGGCGCGCAGCGTTTGCAGCCACGCCACGATGCTGGCGAACAGCAGGACGGACAGCAGAAAGAACGTGCGCCAGAACAGACTCAGCCGCGGGCGGCGGCGCCTGCGCCCGCGACCACGGCGCCGCTCGATCTGAATGGGCGCGGAGTCCTCGAACGCGGGGGAGGGTACTGCGCTCATGCATCACGACCGGTGTGGAGGCGCCACCGCAAGGTCATGGACTCAGGCGACGCCGTCCGGTACGAAGACGTAGCCCACGCCCCAAACGGTCTGGATGTAGCGCGGCGTGGTCACATCCACTTCCACCAGCTTGCGCAAGCGCGAGACCTGGACATCCAGGCTGCGGTCAAAGGCCTCGAACTCGCGACCACGCGCCAGTTGGGCGAGCTTTTCCCGTGAAAGGGGTTGCCGGGAATGGCGCACAAGCGCCTTGAGCATGGAAAACTCGCCCGTGGTGAGGGGAACCTCCTGCCCGTTCTTGTGCAGGGTACGGGCACCGAGGTCGAACACAAAGGGTCCGAAGCTGACCACCTCCATGTCCTTGGATGGCGCACCGGGTGCCTCTGCCGGCGGGCGCCGACGCAGCACGGCGTGGATGCGGGCGAGCAATTCGCGGGGATTGAACGGCTTTCCCAGGTAATCGTCCGCGCCCACCTCCAGTCCGACGATGCGGTCCACATCCTCGCTTTTGGCCGTGAGCATGATGATGGGAGTGCGGTCCTTGCTCGCGCGCAACCGCCGGCATATGGACAGACCATCCTCGCCGGGCATCATCAGGTCGAGAACAATCAGATCCACGGATTGACGCAGCAAGGCGCGAGACATCGCCTTTCCGTCCTCGGCCAGCAGCACCTCGAACCCTTCCTGCATCAGGTAGCGGCGCAGCAGGTCACGGATGCGGGCGTCGTCGTCGACGACCAGGATCTTGTCGGGTTGGTTGGCGTTTGCGAGCATGATGGTTGGCACGAATTTGTAACAGCCCCGATTTTGAGTGCCTATCCGCTGCAACAACGCGTATTTGGGGACACATTGACAGACTGTTACAAACTTCACGCGACCCAGGGGCTGTTCGCACAGGTTGCCTGCGCCTAGAGCAGGGCACCTCCTGGATGCTCGCCCCGCTCATACACCACGTGGGCGCGCCCCACCAGAAGGTTGTCGAGGGCGCCAATGTTGGTCAGATCCTTGTTGGCATAGGGCAGCTTGTGCAATACGTAGCGCATGGCGTTGAGCCGGGCCCGCTTTTTGCAATCCGACTTGATGACCGTCCATGGCGCGTCGGCGGTATCGGTTTCGAAAAACATGGCCTCCTTGGCCTTGGTGTATTGATCCCATTTGTCCAGGGATGCCAAGTCGATGGGGCTGAGCTTCCACTGTTTGAGGGGATGCAGCTCACGCTCCTTGAACCGTCGACGTTGCTCCTTGCGGCTGACCGAAAACCAGAACTTGATGAGGTGCACCCCGCTGCGCACGAGCTGGCGCTCAAACAAGGGGGCTTGCCGCATGAATTCCTGATACTCGTCTTCGGTGCAGAATCCCATTACCCGCTCCACGCCGGCGCGGTTGTACCAGGAGCGGTCGAACAGGACGATTTCTCCGGCAGTGGGCAAGTGCTGCACATAGCGCTGGAAGTACCACTGTCCACGCTCCACTTCCGACGGCTTCTCCAGCGCCACCACCCGTGCGCCCCGAGGATTGAGGTGTTCCATCATGCGCTTGATCGTGCCACCCTTGCCTGCGGCGTCCCGCCCTTCAAACAGGATCACGATGCGCTGCCCCGTTTCCTTGACCCACATCTGCAGCTTGAGCAATTCCACCTGCAGAAGGTATTTTTGTGCCTCGTAGGTCTTGCGCGACAGCAGGTTCTTGTAGGGATAGGTGCCACTGCGCCAGTTGCTCGCCAATTCATCGTCCGGCTTGATGCCTTTCTTGCCGGAGAGCTTCTTGCCGTCCAGCAGCATTCGGCGAATGGCGCTGACGTCGTCGGGCGAACTGCCGGCGAGCAACGCCTTGAGGGCGGAGACTTTGTCACTGGTACGTTCCAGGATATCCCGAAGCGCCGACTGCTGCGCCCCCTGTGCCGCGTCCACTTTCATTTGGGTCACCCTCTGGGCGATGCCCTTGACGCTGCGTGCGCCCGTTGTGTCGCCCCGTGCCGCGGAGCGTGGGCGCGTCGAAGGTGCCCGAGGGGTTGCAGATGTGGTTCGACGTTGGCTTGCGACGGCCATGGCTGGATCCTCACGGTGGGGCAATTGGGTCATTTTGTGACGCCTCCGTGACGCCAGGCTTGATGCATATCAAGTCGGGCGGTATTCCTGAGGCCCCGGCACGCGGCAAACCGCTGTGCGCGTGACATTGGCCGAGGATCAAACCAGCTTCTTGACGAGCACCTGACTCTTGCGGTCCCAGTTGTACTTGCGCTTACGGGCCTCGGGCAGCCATTCGGGCTCCACGGGAACGAAGCCGCGCTTGAGGAACCAGTGCATCGTGCGCGTCGTCAGCACGAAGATGCTGTCCAGCCCCGCCGCCTTGGCGCGGTGCTCGATGCGCTTGAGCACACGTTCGCCGTCGCCCTGGCCCTGTACCTGAGGCGAGACCGTGAGCGCCGCCATCTCGGCGGTCCTGGCTTCCGGGTAGGGGTAGAGGGCTGCACAGGCGAAGATCACGCCGTCGTGCTCGATGATGCTGTACTGGGCCACGTCGCGTTCGATTTCGGTGCGGCTGCGTTTGACCAAGGTGCCATCCTTTTCGAACGGCTCGATCAGTTGCAGGATGCCGCCCACGTCGTCGCTGGTGGCCTCCCGCAGGCTTTCCAGCTTCTCGTCCACCACCATCGTGCCGATGCCATCGTGCACGTAGATTTCGAGCAGCAGCGAGCCGTCCACCGCAAAGGGAATGATGTGGCTGCGCTCCACGCCCGCCTTGCAGGCCTTGACGCAGTGCTGCAGGTAGAACGCCGTGTCCGAGGGGTGCTGTCCGGCGGGCACCTCGGTCAGTAACTTCTCCGCCGCGGCCAGCGGCAGTTCGGTATCGATGGGGTTGTCCTCGCCTTCGGGCTCCAGCGGACGCACGCGGATGCCGGGAATTTCCGTCACAAAGACCAGCTTGTCGGCCTGCAGGGCAATGGCCACGCTGGTGGCCACCTCTTCCATGGTCAGGTTGAAGGCTTCGCCCGTGGGTGAGAAGCCGAAGGGCGACAGCAGCACCATGGCGCCCATGTCCAGCGTGCGCTTGATGCCAGCCACGTCCAGCTTGCGCACCAGGCCCGAGTGCTGGAAATCCACGCCGTCCACGATACCCACCGGGCGCGCGGTGATGAAGTTGCCGGAGATCACGCGCACCGTGGAACCGGCCATCGGCGTGTTGGGCAAACCCTGGCTGAAGGCGGCCTCGATTTCGTAGCGCAACTGGCCCGCGGCCTCCTGGGCGCAGTCCAACGCCACTTCGTCGGTAATGCGCATGCCATGGGAATATTTGGCGGAGTGTCCCTTGGCCTTGAGCTGTTCGTTCACCTGCGGGCGAAAGCCGTGGACCAGCACCACCTTCACGCCCATGCTCTGGATCATGGCCAGGTCCTGCGCCAGATGGGGCAGCTTGCCGGCCGCGATGGCCTCGCCGCACACCCCCACCACAAAGGTGTGGTTGCGAAACTTGTGGATGTAGGGCGCAACCGACCGGAACCAGGGAACGAAGGTGAAGTTGAAGACGGCGGACATGGTGGTGGGGCGCGGAATGGGAGCGGTGGCAAAGGGATAATGCGCGATTCTCTACGAGTTTGGCGCCTTGACAGCATCCCCTCTGAAAATCGAATTCCCCGAAGACCTGCCGGTATCGGGCAAGCGCGAAGAGATCATGGCCGCGCTGCGCCAGCACCAGGTCATCATCGTGTGCGGTGAAACCGGTTCGGGCAAAACCACGCAGTTGCCCAAGATCGCCCTGGCCATGGGGCGTGGCCGCTGCAATGCGCTGCCCGGTGCCCGGGGCCAGCTCATCGGCCACACCCAGCCCCGACGCATTGCCGCCAGCAGCGTGGCCAAACGCATTGCCGAGGAACTGAAGACGCCGCTGGGCGAGGTGGTGGGCTACAAGGTGCGGTTCCAGGACCGGCTCAGCCGCGACGCCTCGGTCAAGCTCATGACCGACGGCATCCTGCTGGCCGAGACCCAGACCGACCCTCTGCTCAAGGCCTACGACACCCTCATCATCGACGAGGCGCACGAACGCAGCCTGAACATCGACTTTTTGCTGGGCTACCTGCGCCAGATCCTGCCCCGCCGCCCGGACCTGAAGGTCATTGTCACCTCGGCCACCATTGATGCGCAGCGGTTTGCGGACCACTTTGCGTCTAGAAACGGGCCGGCGCCAGTCATCATGGTGTCGGGGCGCATGTTCCCCGTGGAGCAGCGCTACCGCCCGTTCGAGGAGGCACGCGACTACGATCTGAACAATGCCATCGGCGACGCCGTGGACGAGCTGTGGCAGTCACCCAGCCAGCAGGGCGACATCCTGGTGTTCCTTCCGGGCGAGCGCGAGATCCGTGAGGCGGCCGATCATCTGCGCGGTCACCTGAGCCACCAGCCCGTGTTCCGCAACGCCGAGGTGCTGCCCCTGTTTGCGCGGCTGTCGCAGGCGGAGCAGGACCGCATTTTTGACAGCCACTCGGGCCGGCGCATCGTGCTGGCCACCAACGTGGCCGAGACCTCGCTCACGGTTCCAGGCATCAAGTACGTTATTGATGCAGGTACGGCGCGCGTCAAGCGCTACAGTTTCAGGAGCAAAGTGGAGCAGTTGCTGGTGGAACCCATCAGCCAGGCGGCCGCAAACCAGCGCGCCGGCCGCTGCGGCCGGGTGTCCAACGGCATTTGCATCCGCCTGTACGATCAGCAGGACTTCGAGGGGCGGGCGCGCTTTACCGATCCGGAAATCCTGCGCAGCTCCCTGGCCGGGGTGATTCTGCGCATGAAGTCGCTCCACCTGGGCGTGGTCGAGGATTTCCCATTCATCGAGCGACCCTCGGGCCGCGCCATTGCCGATGGCTACCAATTGTTGGCGGAACTCGGTGCCGTGGACGAGGCCAACGAACTCACGCCGCTGGGCGTGGAGCTGGCCCGCCTGCCGCTGGACCCGCGCGTGGGCCGCATGCTGGTGGAGGCCCGCGAGCGCGGCGCCCTGGACGAGGTGCTGGTCATTGCCTCGGCCCTGAGCGTGCAGGATGTGCGCGATCGCCCCATGGAAGCCCAGGCTGCTGCCGACCAGGCGCACGCCAAATTCGACGACGAGAAGAGCGAGTTCGTGGGCTACTTGAAGTTGTGGAAATGGCTGGCGGACGCACGCGGCGGACACGCCAAGGAGCACAAACTCAGCAACCGCCAATATGAGCAGCTCCTGCGCCAGAACTTCATCAGCGTGCGTCGCCTGCGCGAGTGGCGCGACATCCACACCCAGTTGCACACCGTGGTGGCCGAGCACAAGTGGCGTCTGAACACCACACCCGCCACCTACGAACAACTGCACCTGTCCATGCTGTCGGGCCTGCTGGGCAACATCGGCTGCAAGGCGGACGATGAGGAGGTGTACATCGGCGCACGTGGCATCAAGTTCTATCGTCACCCCGGCGCACACCTGAGCAAGAAGCCCGGGCGCTGGATCGTGTGCGCGGAATTGGTCGAAACCACGCGCCTGTTCGGACGCGGCATCGCCGCCATCGAGCCGCAGTGGCTGGAGCAGGTGGCCGGCCACCTGCTCAAGAAGCAGTTGCTCGACCCGCATTGGGAGAAGAAGGCGGCCGAGGTGGTGGCGCTGGAGCGGGCCACGCTCTATGGGCTGGTGATCTACAGCGGGCGCCGGGTCAACTTCGGCCGTGTGGACGCACACGGCGCGCGCGAGATCTTCATCCGCGAGGCCCTGGTGGGCGAGGAGTGGGACACCAAGCTGCCCTTTCTCGCCGCCAACCGCAAGCTGCTGCGCCAGGTGGAAGAACTGGAGCACAAGTCGCGCCGCCAGGACGTGCTGGTGGACGACGAACTGATCTACGCCTTTTACGACCAGCAGTTGCCGGCGGACGTGTGCAGTGGCTACGGCCTGGAGCGCTGGTACCGCGAGGAGGTCAAGCGCCAGCCCACACTGCTGCAGCTCACGCGCGAGGAACTGATGCGCCACGAGGCGGCGGGCATCACCACCAGCGCATTCCCCAAGGCGATTCGCCTGGGTGGCGTGGACTGCAAGGCCACATACTTGCACGAACCCGGCGACCCCAAGGACGGTCTGACCGTGGAGGTGCCCCTGTTCGTGCTCAACCAGGTGAACGAGGAACGCTGCGAGTGGCTGGTGCCCGGCATGCTCAAGGACAAGATCCAGGCGCTGCTCAAGAGCCTGCCGCAGAAATCACGCGGGCGCTTTGTGCCGCTGCCCGAGAGCGCCACGCGCCTGGCGGGCGAACTGGGCACGTCGGAACGCTACGGCCACGGCGCCCTCACCGACGCCTTGCTCAAGCAGGTGCGCGACGCCACCTCGTTGGACGTCAAGCGCAACGACTTCAAGCTGGACATGCTGCCGCCCTACCTGTTCATGAACGTCCGGGTGGTGGACGAGCACGGTCGCCAACTGGGCACCGGGCGCAACCTGGGGGCTTTGAAGGCCGAGCTGGGTGCCCAGGCGCGCGGGGCTTTCCAGGCGCTGGCCGCGCTGAAGGTGGCCGCGCCGCCAGGGCCGCCAGCGGCAGGGGAATCCCCGGCCGGACATCGGGCCGGGGCTGCCGCACCGCGGACACCGGCAGGGGCGGGGAGCGCTGCACGGCCGTCGTCCACTCCAGGCGCAGCAGCGGACGCGCGCTATACCAGTTGGACCTTCGGCGAGTTGCCCGAGCTCATGGAAATCCGCAAGGGCAACCAGACCCTGGTGGGTTTCCCGGCGTTGATCGACGCGGGCGACGCCGTCACCATCGAGGTGTTCGACGAGCCCGAACTCGCCGCGGCCCGGCATCGCGCCGGCTTGCGCCGCCTGGTGGCGCTTCAGCTCAAGGATGCCCTGAAGTACCTGGAAAAGAACATCCCCGATCTGCAGAAGATGGCCGTGGCCTACATGACTGTGGGGCGCAACGCCGACGGCACGGGCGGCGGCACGCTGGAGGAACTGCGCGAGCACATCTTGGCCCTGGCGCTGGACCGTGCCTTCCTGGTCGAACCACTGCCCGCCAACGAAGGCGACTTCAAGCGCCGCGTGGAAGAGGGGCGCGCCCGCCTGACCTTGATCGCCAACGAGGTGGCCCGCCTGGCCGGTGTGATTCTGGCCGAATACGCCCTGGCGGCGCGCAAGATCAAGGACACCAAGGTGGGTGCGGATGCGGTGGCCGACGCCTCGCAACAAGTGCAGCGCCTGTGCCCCAAGCGCTTCCTGGCGCTCACGCCCTGGGCGCAGTTGCAGCACTTTGCGCGTTACCTCAAGGCGGTGCAGTTGCGTCTGGACAAGTTGCGTGCCGATCCGGCGCGCGACGCGGCCAGAATGGCCGAACTCAAACCCCTGGAGCAGCGCTACTGGCGTCTGCTGGCCGAGCGCAAGGGCGTCACCGACGAGCGCATGCAGGAATACCGCTGGCTGCTGGAGGAACTGCGCGTGAGCTTCTTTGCCCAGGAATTGCGCACGCCCCAGCCGGTGAGTGCCAAACGGCTGGACAAGGCCTGGATTCAGCTCACGAGCTAAAAGCCGCGACCTGCAGCGATTCGCGTCGGCCCTTGATCGCCACGTCCCGCACGACATCGCGCTCGACGTTGGGCGCCTGCCCGGCCGCCGCGCAAGCCTGCAAGGACACGAGCAACTCGCCCGGGGCCGCGGCATCGCACAACCGTTGCGCCACGTTGACCGTGTCGCCTATGAAGTCGTAGGCCTTGGCGCCCTCGCCGCCGAGCACGCCTTCCACCACCGGCCCGTGGTGTAGCCCCGCCCCGGCGGACAGGGTCGACGCCAGCAATTGCGCCTGCGCCGCTGCCAGCATGCGCTGGCCGGCCCGCAGGCCGGTGGACGCCTCGGTGAACACGGCCATCACCTCGTCGGCGGTGTACTTGAGCTTGATCGGCGGGCTGTCGGCCAGGGCCTGTTCCGCCGCCTGGTAGTAGCGGTTGAGCATGCCGACCACGGTCTCGGGTGTCTGTTGCTCGCTCCACGCCGTAAACCCGCGAATGTCCATGAACAGCACGGCACGCTCCACGCGCTGCAGCGCCAGCGTGCGCTCGTCGGCAATGGCGCGGTCCAGGATGCTGCGCCCCAGCGACCACGTCGAATACTGGTGCAGACGCTCCGTCAGCGACCGCACCGTGGCCATGGAGCGGCGCAGGTTGACATCGGCAAACCCCAGCAGCCCGCCCAACAACAGCAGCACGATGGCCAGGAAGCTGTGCGCCCGGTCGGTAAAGAACACTCCCAGGGAAAAGTCCGCGTTCTTCAGACGGGCCTCGAACAAGGCGTACAACACCAGCGGAATCGCCGAACGCAGCACGTTTTCGGTCAACACCAGCGCCACCGAGGCCCTCGGGTGACGGGCCTGCGCCCACCCCAGCAGGGCGAAACCCAGACCAAATCCCCAGTACGCCTGATGGTGCCACTGCTGGAAGAAGCTGCCGCCTTCCAGGCCCGATTCGACGAGTGAGTACAACAGCACACCGCTGAGGTTGGTCAGGAACGGCCTGGGTGAACCGCGTGCGTCCAGCAACTCCGTCAACCAGGCTTGCCCCACGCCTGCAAAGAGCAGCAGATACGGATCGGCGCGAAGAAAATAGCCGGGGCGCGCGAGCAGTGCCTCCAGGATCAGCAGCACCAGCGGCACGTGACCGCTGTGCACGAAGAAATTCCGCGCCACGCGGGCCGCAAGCGATTCAACGGGCAGTGCGGCGGCAGGCATGACTCATCCCGACAGCGCCTTGTCGGCCTGGTAGCCGCGCGGGATGGCGCCCAGCAGGTGCCGGGTGTATTCGTGCCGCGGGTCGGCGTAAATCTGCTCGGCGCTGCCGCGCTCCACCACGGCGCCCTCGCTCATGACCAGAATGTCGTCGGCCATGTACCGCACCACCGCCAGGTCGTGGCTGATGAACACATAGGTCAGGCCAAATTCCTCCTGCAGGTCCAGCAGCAAATTTAAAACCGTGGCCTGCACGCTCACGTCCAGGGCGCTCACGCTTTCGTCGCAGACGATGATCTCGGGCTTCATCGACAAGCAGCGGGCGATGGCGATGCGCTGGCGCTGGCCGCCGGAAAACTCGTGCGGGTATTTGCCGAAGGCGTCCGCGCCCAAACCCACCTTGTCCAGCAGGGTGAGCGCCATGTGCGTGCGCTCGGCGTCGTTCTGGCCAATGCGGTGGATGCGCATGGGCTCCATCAGGATCTGCCCCACGGTAAAGCGCGGGTTCAGGCTGGCATAGGGGTTCTGGAAGATGATCTGGATGCGGCTGCGGTAGGCACGCATCTGGTTGGCGTCCAGTGCCATCAGGTCCTTGCCCTCGAACAAAATGCTGCCAGCGGTGGCCTCGGTCAGGCGCGTGAGCATCATGCCCACCGTCGTCTTGCCCGAGCCGGATTCGCCCACCACGCCCAGGGTGCGCCCCCGGTGCAGGGTGAAGCTGGCCTCCTTCACGGCTTCGACCACGCGGCGCTGAAACAGCCCGGTCTTGAGCTGATATTCCTTGCGCAGCCCCTTGACCTCGATCAGCGGTGCGTCCGATGCCGGCCGGCTCTCGCGCTGCTCCGTGACCTTGGGTCGCTGGTTCATGATGTCGTCGATCACCGGCAGGCGGCGCGGGCGTTCGTCCAGCTTGGGCCGGCAGGCCAGCAGCGCCTGGGTGTAGGCGTCCTGCGGTGCGTTGAAGATGCCACCCACCGGGCCGGCCTCGCGCACCACGCCGTGGCGCATCACGATCACCTGGTTGGAGATTTCGCCCACCAGACCGAGGTCGTGGCTGATGAACAGCACGCTCATCTTCTGACGCTGCTGCAAACGGGCCAGCAACTCCATGATCTGCCGCTGCACGGTGACATCCAGCGCCGTGGTGGGCTCGTCGGCAATCAGCAGCTTGGGCTCGCAGGCAATGGCCATGGCGATCATCACGCGCTGCTGCTGCCCGCCGGAGAGTTCATGCGGGTAGGCGTTCAGGCGCGAGCGCGCGTGCGGGATGCCCACCTCGTTCATCAGGTCCACGGCACGGTCGAGCGCCTGTCTGGGCTTTAGCTTCAGGTGGATGCGCAGCACTTCGGCAATCTGCTCGCCCACGGTGAACACCGGGTTCAGGGAGCTCATGGGTTCCTGGAACACCACCGAGATGTCCTTGCCGCGCAGGGTGCGCATCTCCTCGATGGGCACTTGCAGCAGGTCGCGCCCGCCGTAGAGGACGCGGCTGTCCGTGCCCACGATGGCGTTTTCCGGCAGCAGCCGCACGATGCTCATGGCGCTGACACTCTTGCCGCTGCCCGATTCGCCCACCAGGGCCACCGTGCTGTTGATCGGCACGTCGAAGCTCACGCCCTTGACGGCCTGCGCCGTATGGTTCTTCCCAAGCCGGAAGGAAACGCTCAGGTCTTGTACGCTGATCAACGCAGTCATGTCGGATCCTTGTCGCTAGCGCAGTTTGGGGTCGAGCGCGTCCCGCAACGCGTCGGTCAACAGGGCAAAGGCCGTCACGAACGTGGCCATAAACAGGGTAGCTGTCACCAACTGCCACCACTTTCCCTGCACGAGTTCGGTTTGTGCTTCAGCCAACATGGTGCCCCAGCTCACCATGTCAATGGGGACACCCAAACCCGAGTACGAGAGGATGACCTCGGCCTTGATGAAGCTCACGACGTGCAGACTCAACTGCACCAGCACCACGTGGCTGATGTTGGGCAGGATATGCGTGAACATGCGTGAGGCGTGCGAGGCGCCGATGGCTTCGGCGGCACGCACATACTCGCGCGAACGATGCTTGATGTACTCGGCGCGCACCAGGCGGTAGATGCCGGTCCAACCGACCAGGCTCAGGATGATGACAACGGTCCAGACGCCATTTCCCAATGTACTGGCCAACGGACCGGACTTGAGCACCGCCGCCAGCGCAAACACCAGCAAGATATAAGGGATGGCGGTGAATACGTTGTAGACCCATTCCAGGAAATCCCCCACGCGCCCGCCAAAATAGCCGCCTACAGCGCCCAGGACGGTGCCGATCAGCGTGGCGAACAGGGCGGCCGTCAAACCCACCGTGATCGAGACCTGCGCGCCCTTGATGACCTTGCTGAAGACATCGCGACCTTGCTGATCAGCGCCGAAGGGCAGGGTATCGGCCTTTACTGTCACCGCGGTCTTGAACTGGGAGGCGCGTTCGGCCCACTCCTTGTAGCGCGGCGCCAGTGGGTCCACATCGCTGATGTCCACATTCGGCCCAACAACGGTCTCCACGACGGCAGTCTGGGTTCCGTCAGCAATCTTCCCAACGATGTGTGGAGCGGCGAATGGCACGCCCACTTCTTTTTGCCAGTCCTTGGCCAACAGTCCCACCTGGGCCAACAGCACCATCACGATGAAGAACATTGTGATGTACAGCGACACCACGCCGACGCGATCCGCCTTCAAGCGCATCCAGGCTTGTTGCCACACACCCGGCGACCGGGACAAGGTTTTCCGGATATCGATACTCATTTCAGCGTTACCCTGGGGTCCACGAATTTGTACAGTACATCGGTAATCAGGTTGATCACCATGGTCAGCACCGCCAGATACACCGTGGCAGCCTGGATCACCGGGTAATCGCTGCGGTTCACTGCGGTAAGAATCTCGCGTCCCAGCCCCGGGATCGAAAAGAACACTTCGATGAGGAACGAGCCGATGAACACGCCAGGTAAACCGGTAGCCACGTTGGTAAGGATGGGAATCATGGCGTTGCGCAAAACGTGCTTGAACAGGATGGTGTTCTCGGTGACGCCCTTGGCGCGCGCCGTGCGCACGTAGTCCTGTCCGATCTCGTCCAGAAAGAAGCTGCGGTACAGCCGCGTTTGCGGAGCCAAGCTCACCAGCACGGCGAGGAATACCGGCAGAGGTGCGTACACCATCAGGTTCTTCCACACGCTACTGGTCCAACCTTGCACCGGAAACCAACCCAGCACATAACCAAACAGGTATTGCCCGACAACGATGTACACCAGAAAGCTGATCGACAGCGCCACGGTGCTGAGCACCATGATGGCGCGATCCGTCAGGCTGCCTCGCACGTAGGCGACAGCCAGACCAGCTGCAATGGCGAGTACCACTTCCAGCAGCAGAATCGGGATCATGATGGTCAGTGTCGCGGGCAATCGTGTGGCAAAAATATCAGTGATGGCTTCGTTGGTGGTCCAACTCTTTCCCCAGTTGAAGGTGAAGACCTGCTGTACAAAGACCCAGAGCTGCTCCGGCACCGATTTGTCTAGCCCCAACTGAGCCCTCAGCGAGGCAATGCGTTCTGGTGACGCCTTGAGTCCGGCCATGATTTCGACGGGGTCGCCGCCAAACAGCTTGAATAGGAAGAAAATCAGCAAAATCACCCCCAGTAGCGTGGGGAGCATTTGCCAGATGCGTCTCAGGAGGTAGGAAAACATATTTCGCTCTTGAATTGGGGAAACGCCCATGGGTTTGCGGTCCGGGGCGATTATGCTTTCCCCGCATTCGATAAGCATTTTTCTGTATGAAATACTTGATTTTGCGACTTTGTCTCGGATTTGCATTGGGCGTATGGGGCGCAGGTAGTTTGCACGCGCAGAGCCATTCGCCTGAAAAAGTGCTGCGATATGCCTTTGAAATCGCCGAAACCGGGTTTGATCCGGCACAGATTTCGGACTACTACTCGCGCACTGCCACCGAGAACATGTTTGACGCGCTGTACCGCTACGACTATCTGGCGCGGCCCGCCAAGGTGGTACCCAATGTGGCGCAGGGCATGCCTGTCATCAGTGACGACTTCAAGACCTATACCGTCAAGGTCAGGCCCGGTATCTACTTTGCCGATGACCCCGCTTTTGGCGGCAAGAAGCGAGAACTGACCGCGCATGATTTTGTCTATACCTTCAAGCGCATTTTTGACCCCAAGGTCAAGAGCCAGATCTACTCCGACCTGGAGGAGGTCAAACTTCTGGGCATGGATGCCGTGCGCCGTGCAGCGGAGAAACCAGGAGCCACTTTTGACTACGACACCGAAGTTGAGGGCCTGCGCGCATTGGACCGTTATACCATCCAGTTCAGGATGCAGGACAGCCAGCCGCGCTTCATCTACCGGTTGGCCGAATCCAGCGTGCTTGGCGCAGTGGCGCGAGAGGTGGTTGAGAAATACGGCGACAAGATCATGGAGCATCCGGTGGGCACGGGGCCGTTCAAGCTGGACCAGTGGACGCGGTCGTCCAGGATCACATTTGTGAAGAACCCCAATTTTCGCGAAGAGTATTACGAAGCTGATCCGCCGGCCAACGATCCACTTTCGCAGGAAATTTACCGCCGGATGAAGGGTAAGCGCATTCCCATCGTGGACAGGGTGGAGATTTCCATCATCGATGAAGTGCAGCCGCGCTGGCTCTCATTCCTGGGCAACGAGCATGATTTCCTGATGTATCTGCCGGCACAATTTGCCAATCAGGTCATTCCCAACAACAAGCTGGTTCCCCATCTGGTCAAGAGGGGCATTCGGATTGAACGGTATGCGGCACCCGAATTGACGTTCTCATACTTCAACATGGAGAGTCCCACCGTAGGGGGCAATACGACGGAGAAGGTCGCGCTACGCCGAGCGATTTCACTGGCCTACAACACGGAGGAGGAGATCCGGCTGCCCCGGCGCAACCAGGCCATACCGGCCCAGGGGGTCATTCCACCCAATACCTGGGGTTACGATCCCAAGTTCAAATCCGAGTTAAGCGACTACAACCCGGCCCGCGCCAAGGCACTGCTGGACATGTTCGGCTTTGTAGACAAGGATGGCGACGGCTGGCGTGACATGCCCGACGGCAAACCCCTCGTGCTGGAGTATTCGACCCAACCGTCCGCTGCCGATCGCGAACTGAACGAAGTATGGAAGAAGAGCATGACGGCGGTCGGCATACGGATCGTGTTCAAGACCGCCAAGTGGCCCGAGAACCTCAAGGCAGCGCGTGCAGGCAAAGTCATGATGTGGGGCTTGGGCAATTCGGCCAGTTCACCAGACGGTGGAAGCTTCTTGGACTTCGGGTATGGGCCGCAGAAGTACGAGGGCAATCTGGCAGGGTTTCAGAACGACGAATACGACAGGCTCTACCGGCGGCAGGTGGTCATGCCCGACGGCCCGGAGCGTCTGGCCATCATGCGCCAAATGGTCAAGATTCTGGTAGCCTACATGCCCTACAAGTTCAACACCCACCGCATTCGCACCGACGTGGTGCAGCCGTGGCTGATCGGGTACCGCCGCCACCCCACCTCGCGCGCATTTTGGCGCTACGTCGACATCGACACCAGCAAGCTGCCCCACTAGCCTGGGGCAGCGCGGCCGTCACAGCCGCGCCAGCCGCTGCAGCGCCGCGTTCAGGGTCTCGTCCTTCTTGGCAAAGCAGAACCGCACCACGTGCTGGTCAAACCCGTTGCCGTAGAACGCCGACAAGGGGATGGCGGCCACGCCGATTTCCCGGGTGAGCCACTGGCAGAAGTCGGCTTCCGGCAAGGCGCGCTCGGGCACGCCCAAGGCGGAAATATCGACACACTGAAAGTAGGTGCCTTCGCACGGCAGTAGCTTGAACCGGGTCTGGGCCAATCCCGCGCGAAACAGGTCGCGCTTGCGCTGATAGAAGTCGCTCAGGCCCAGGTAGGGCGCCGGGTCCGCCATGTAGGTGGCCAGTCCGTATTGCACGGGCGTGTTCACGGTGAACACGTTGAACTGGTGCACCTTGCGAAACTCCGCGCTCAAGGACGCGGGCGCGGCGACAAAGCCCACCTTCCATCCGGTCACGTGGTAGGTCTTGCCGAAGCTGGAGACGATGAAGGCGCGCGCCGCCAGGCCGGGGAAGCGCGCGGCGCTCTGGTGCTGTTGGCCGTCAAACACCATGTGCTCATAGACCTCGTCGCTGATGAGCAGCACGTCGGTCGGCTCCAGCAGGTCCTGCAGCTTGAGCATGTCCTCGCGCGACCAGACGGTGCCGCTGGGGTTGTGCGGGCTGTTGATGATCAGGGCGCGGGTTCTGGGCGTGATGGCCGCGGCAATCTTGTCGAAGTCGGGCCGAAAGTTGCCGGGTGTGAGCGGCACGCGCACCACCACGCCGCCGGCCAGTTCGATGTTGGGCACGTAGCTGTCGTAGCAGGGTTCGAGCACGATCACTTCGTCGCCCGGGTGCACCACGGCCAGGATGGCGGTCAGGATGGCCTGCGTGGCGCCTGCGGTGACGGTGATGTCGGTGACTGGGTGGTAGGCGTGGCCGTAAAGCGCCTGGACCTTGGCGGCGATGGCTTCACGCAGCACCGGCACGCCGGTCATGGGCGGGTACTGGTTCTGGCCGCGTTGCATGGCCTGCGTGACGGCGTCCACCAGCTTGGGATCGCAGTCAAAGTCGGGAAAGCCCTGGCCCAGGTTCACAGCGCCGGTTTCGGTCGCCAGCGCGGACATGACGGTGAAGATGGTGGTGCCCACGTTGGGCAGGCGGGATTGGAGGACGGGGGTGTGCATGGGCAGGGTCTTACATTTCAAAGTCGTCGGCGTGCCCGGTCATGGCCTTGGCAATCAGGTTGCGGTCCAGCCGGTCGCTCAGCAGTTCGGCAAATTTCAGGACGAAGTGGCGCAGGTAGGCCCCGCGCTTGAAGGCCACACGGGCCACGTTCTGGCCGAAGAGTTGGCCTGCCGGGCGCACGACCAGGTCGGCGTTGGATTCGTCGCGCACGGCCATCTCGGCCACGATGCCCACGCCAAGACCAAGCCGCACATACGTCTTGATCACGTCGGAGTCGATGGCTTCCATGGCGATGCGCGGGGTGAGCGAGCGGTGGGCAAACGCGGTGTCGATGCGCGTGCGACCGGTGAAGGAGGGGTGGTAGGTAATGAGCGGCTCGTGCGCAATGTCTTCGAGCGTGACGTGCTCTTTCTTGGCCAGGGGATGCGACTGTGGCAACACCAACACGTGCTGCCATTCGTAGCAGGGCAGGGTCACCAGTTCGTCGTAGTCCACCAGCGATTCCGTGGCAATGCCGATTTCGGCCACTTCGTCGATCAGCATGCGGGCCACCTGGTCGGGCGTGCCTTGGTGCAGGCAGATGTTGACCTTGGGGTAAGCCTCGCGCAGCTTGGCCACGGGCACCGGCAGCACGTACCTGGCCTGGGTGTGGGTGGTGGCCACGGACAGCGTGCCGCTGTCCTGGGCGCTGAACTGCTCCCCGATGCGCTTGAGGTTGCCCACCTCGCGCATGATCAGATCAATGCTCTTCAAGACGTGCTGACCGGGTTCGGTGACGCGCTTCAACCGCTTACCGTGCCGGGCAAATATTTCGATTCCGAGTTCTTCCTCGAGTTCGATGATGGCCTTGGAGACGCCCGGCTGTGAGGTGTGCAGCGCCTTCGCCGCCTCGGTCAGGTTGAGGTTGCGGCGCACGGCCTCTTGCAGGAAGCGGAATTGGTACAGGTTCATGCCCAAATTTTACTAACACGTTGATTCAATATTTCATGGGCTTCTATGTAATGTGGCAACGCACTGAGAAGCAGGTGGTCAACTCAGGGCAATGTGAGCAATCTGCTGGATCAGGCGCGGGTCTTCCCCGACGGCGCACTGCAAATGGAAACTGATGCCGGGGTGTTGCCCGCGCAGGGTCTCTACCAACCTGGGAAGGTCTTCGCGCGCGTGTTTCCCGATGCCCAGGAACATGGGCACCACGGTGATGCGTTGCACGCCCACGGCCACGAGCCGCGCCGTGGCGGTGGCCAGATCGGGTTGGGTCAGTTCGAGATAGGCGCATTCCACCAAGGCCAGCGGCTCACGATCCAGGATGCTGGCTTGCACCGCCTGCATGGGGCCGTGCCACAGCGGGTCCCGGGAGCCGTGTCCGAACAGCACAATGCCCTGCTTTGGCGTGACCATCGGCTGCCTACCGCCGCAACACCAGCCAGCCGAACGCGGCCAGCGAGAATACGGAATACAAGAGGCCAGGCGCCGCAGCCGTCAGCCAGGGCAGCCAGTTCTGCAGGGTACCCATGTAACTGAACACGTTGTTCAGCAGAAAGAAGCTGATGCCTATCATCACACCGCCAAAGACGTAGGTGGCAATGCCGCCGGCACGGAAGTGCAGGTAGGCAAAGGGCAGGGCCAGCACCACCATGACCAGGCAGCTCAGTGGGTAGAAGACCTTCTTCCAGAACTCGATCTCGTAGCGCTGCGCGGTTTGCCCATTGGCATTGAGGTGCTGGATGTAGCGAAACAGGTCGATGGTCTTCATGCGCTCGGGCTTGAGCAGCGCCACGGACACCATTTCGGCGCTGATGCCCGTGGGCCAACGCAGCGACGGAACCTGCAGCCGCTCCAGGCGGCTCTGATCACCGCCTGCCGGGTTGAATTCGCTGCGCTGCACGTTTTCCAACGACCACCCTTCACCGGGGCCGAAACGCGCCTTTTCGCCTTGGGTGAGTGACACGAGAAACCCCTTGTTGTCGAACTCGAAGATCCGCAGGCCTCGCATCTCACCATCGCCTGTCAAGGCGCCGACGTTGACGGCGTAGCTGTGGTAGGTCTGCCGCTCCTTGAGCCAGGCACCCGTCTGCCCCACAGTGATGTTGCCCTGGTAGCGCGACTTGAGCAGTTGCGCGGTACGGTCGGTCAGGGGAGCCAGATAGTCCCCAGTGGCGAAGGTAAACAGCACAAACGCCGCGCCCAGCATGGACAGCGTGCGCAGCGCCCGCCACGGACCCAGCCCGCTGGTGCGCAGGATCGTGTATTCCGAACTTTGAGCCAGCCGGGCCATGACGAAGATCGTGCCGATCAATACGGTGATCGGCAGCAGTTCATAGAGGTGGCTCGGAATCATCAGGGTCACGTACAGCAGGGCGTGAGAGAGCTGATAGCCGGCCGGTCCCTTTTGCCCCACCCAGCGGAGCTCGTCGACGAAGTCGAAGAAGAAGAACAGAGCCAAAAAGCCTAGCGTCACGAAGGCCACGGTGACCAGGACTTCGCCGAATATCAGGCGGCGCAGCGTCTTCACGACGGTTCCTTTGCTGCCACGACGCGGCGCCGGCCCAGCAACTGCCGCCAGCTCCACTGGAAATGACGCTTGGTCAGCCCCGCCAAGGCGACGCACAGCACACCACCGTGCAGGGCCAGCATGAATTGAAGAAAGCCGATCCTGCCCGATTCAATCCAGCTCTGCCCAAGGTTGATCAGGTTGTAGTAGACGACAAAGGAGAACAGGGCAAACAACAGGTTACCGCTACGGCCTGCCCGGGGGTTGACGCTGGACACTGTGAGCGCGATCACGACAAAGTTCAGGGCCGCCAGGGCCAGGCCCAGTCGCCAAGCCAGTTCACCCAGGTTCAGGCGGGTGGGAGACCGCAGCAGCACCAGGGTGTCCAGTGCCGCCCGGGAGGGCACGATGGCCGAAGGGTCCAGGGCCTTGCTACCGATGCGGGTGCCGTACTCTTCAAACGCACTCACCTTCAACTCGGTGCCGCCGATCACGTTTTCCACCCTTTGACCATTGTTCAGCATCAGGAAGCGGCCATCGCCAGACGTTTCGATCCGGCCGGTGCGCGCGGAGGTGATGGCCTCCTTGCCGTGTTCCATGGAGGAAATGAAAACGTTCTTTCCGGTGCGGCTGTCCCGGGAATCCTTGTCGATGAAGAATACGCGGTTACCGCCCGCGGATTCCTGGAACAGCCCCGGGGAGACGCGCTCGATGTCGCCACGGCGCTCAAAGCGTTCCTTCATATCCTGAGTCTGTCGGTTGGACCAGGGCCACACAATCAGTGCCAGCACTGCAATGACGAGCAGAATGGGCCAGGCGAAGCGAAACAGGGGGCCGGTGAACCCCGCCAATCCCCGGCCGCTGGACAGCCAGATCACCATTTCGGAGTCGCTGTACATGCGCGACAACGTGGCCACGATGGAAATGAACAGGCTAAGCGTCAGGATGGTGGGCAAATGCCCGAGCACGCTGTAGCCCATCACCATCATCACTTCGGACGGGTTGACGCTGCCACGAGATGCTTGTCCCAACGACCGCACCAGCATCATGGTCATGACCACCGTGACCAGCACCACCAGGGTGGCGCCAAAGCTGCGGGCCAGTTCCTTGCGAAGGGATGAATGGAATAACATTGCGCGTTGCGAAACCTGTGCGTAAAAAGGATGAATTATGAACTTCGAACTCCGAAAACTGTCGCTGGCGGACGCAGTCACCGAAAAATGCGGCGCGTTGCTGGTGCTGGTTCCCGAGCACTTCAATCCGGGCGCCGATGCGCTGTCGCAACTGGCGGCGAAGGCACTCAAGGCCGGTGACTTGGAGGTCAAGGTCGGGAAGACACTGTCGGCCTATCACCCGCAGGGCGTCACTTGTACGCGTGTCGTTCTTGCCGGTATTGGAGATGGCTCCGCCAAGAACGTGCGTCAAGCGGTGGCAGCGGCGGTAGGCACGATCAAGTCAGGACCCGCCAAGGACCTGCTCGTGAGTTTTGCGCAAGCGCCCCTGGCTGGCGCAGTGCGCGCTGCCGTGGTGGCTGCTGCCGAGGCCAGCTACGCGTACACCACCACCAAGTCGAAACCTCAGGGACGCAAGCTGGCGCGCATCGCGATCGGTGCGCCCGATGTGGGCGGCGCCAAGGCGGAGTTCGAGCGTGCGCAGGCCGTGGTTTCTGGCGTGGAGTTCGCAAAGGAATGGGCCAATCGCCCCTCCAACCATGCGACGCCCAGATTGCTGGCCCAGGCCGCCAAGACGCTGGCCAAGTTTCCCAAGATCAAGTTCGAGGCCCTGGGACCGGCTCAGGTAGCCAAACTGGGCATGGGTTCGTTCATGGCCGTGGCCAAGGGCTCGGAGGAGCCTCTGCGCTTCATCGTCCTGAAATACGAGGGTGCGCCCAAGTCCCAGGCTCCAGTGGTTCTCGTGGGCAAGGGCATCACTTTCGACACGGGGGGCATTTCGATCAAGCCCGCGCCCGAGATGGACGAAATGAAGTTCGATATGAGTGGGGCCGCCAGTGTCTTGGGGACCTTCCGGGCCCTGGGCCAACTGCAGCCGGCACTGAATGTGGTGGGTCTGATCCCGGCGTGCGAAAACATGCCCGACGGGCGCGCCATCAAGCCCGGGGATGTGGTGACGAGCATGAGCGGGCAGACGATCGAAATCCTCAATACGGACGCGGAAGGCCGTCTGGTGCTGTGCGACGCGCTGACGTACGCGGAACGTTTCAAGCCACGGGCCATCGTGGACATTGCCACGTTGACAGGGGCCTGCATGATCGCCCTGGGCGGCGTGCGTAGCGGCCTGTTCTCGTCGAATGACGAACTGGCGGCGGCGCTGTTGGCTGCTGGGGAATCGGCTCAGGATCCCTGCTGGCGCATGCCCCTGGACGAGGAATACGCCGACGGGTTGAAAACCAATTTCGCGGATGTTGCCAATGTGGCCGGGCGTGCCGGCGGGGCCATCACGGCTGCCAAGTTCTTGCACCGATTTGCAACGCAGTTTGCTTGGGCGCATCTGGACATCGCCGGTACAGCCTGGAAGGGCGCTGCAGCCAAGGGGGCCACAGGACGCCCCGTAGGGTTGCTTGTGGACTACTTGGTGCAACAGGCTGCAGGCTCAGCGCGTCCCGTAGGCGTAGGTGCATCGAACCCGCGTACGCCCAAGTGACCGAGATTGAGTTCCACGTCAATGCGCCGGATTCCCTGGCGTATACCTGTCGCTTGCTGCGCAAGGCGGTGCGTTCGGGTGCCAAGTTGGTGGTGATTGCGCCGCAAGATGAGCTTGTGCGTCTCGATGCCATGCTGTGGACCTTCTCTGCTACGGAATTTGTTCCGCATTGCCTCGACCCGCGCGACGCAAGGGTTCGCGTGATGTCGCCGGTGATGCTGACGAGCGACGCCGCGCAGGCGCCGCACCATCAGGTCCTGGTGAACCTGGGGTCGTCGGTGCCTACAGGTTTTGAGCGCTTCGAGCGGCTCATTGAAGTGGTCGCTCAAGAGGACGAGGATCGGCTACAGGCGCGCGTGCGCTGGAAGCACTATCTGAGCCGGGGCTATGCCCTGGAGCATCGGGATGTCGTTCCCAAAGAGCGTGCGTGATGGCGAAGAGTCCCCTCGAGCCGCGTCGTTTCGTGCCCACGTTGACGCAGGTGGTGCAAACAGAGACAGAATCACCGGGCGTTCCCAACCTGCAGGTGCTCACCCCGGAGATGCAGCAGGAGTTGGTCATGCGGGTCATGCAGCGACTGGACGTGGCGCTCGAAAAGAAGTTGCCCGATGCGGTTGCACGACTGGTAGTGGCGCATATGCAACTGCTGGGGCCAGAACTGTGGGACGAAGTGGCCAAAGTAGTGCACGAATCCGTCGAGCAGGCGGTGGCTCAGGAATTGGGTCTGCGTCGTGCACCGCGGTGAGCTCCAGGGTGTGTGTGCCGCGTGTCTGATTGATTCCACATCGCGTGTTCCCTAGTGCCATTGGGTGTGAATTTGGGGTATGTTACGGTCTGTGGAATACAAAGTTCACACCAAAGGTTTTTATTGAAACCGTTTTTCAACCTGGAGTATTTATGCAATTGAAATTGAAACTTTCCGTGGCGGTTGCGCTGGCTGCCGTGGCTGGCATGACATCGGCACAAAACGTTCAAGTGGTCAAGATCGGTCACGTCGCCCCCATGTCCGGTGCCCAAGCCCACTATGGCAAGGACAACGCCAATGGCTCTGCCATGGCCGTGGAAGATCTGAATGCCCAAAACATCGTGATCGGCGGCAAGAAGATCAAGTTCGAATTGCAGGCTGAAGACGACGCCGCGGATCCGAAGCAAGGCACAGCCGCCGCGCAAAAACTGTGTGACAGCAAGGTTGCAGGCGTGGTAGGGCACCTGAACTCCGGCACGACCATTCCCGCTTCCAAGGTCTACAACGATTGTGGCATCCCGCACGTGACCGGCGCCGCCACCAACCCCAATCTGACCAAGCCTGGTTACAAGACCACGTATCGCATCATCGCCAACGACAACGCGCTGGGTGCTGGCTTGGCTTTCTACGCTGCGGATACTCTGAAGGTCAAGAAAGTCGCCATCATCGATGACCGTACTGCCTATGGGCAGGGGGTGGCTGAAGTGTTCAAGCGCACCGCCTTGGCCAAGGGCATGACCGTCGTCGACGAGCAGTTCACGACCGACAAGGCTACCGATTTCATGGCGATTCTGACTGCCATCAAGGCCAAGGCGCCTGATGCCATCTTCTTTGGCGGCATGGATCCCCAGGCTGGTCCCATGCTTCGCCAGATGGAGCAACTCGGGATGAGCAAGGTCAAGTACTTCGGTGGTGATGGCATTTGCACGTCCGAAATCGCCAAGCTTGCGGCTGGCGCCAAGACGCTGGAAAACGTGGTGTGCGCTGAAGGCGGGGCTTCTCTGCAGAAGATGCCTGGCGGCGAAGCCTGGAAGAAGCGCTATGACGCCAAGTTCCCCGGCCAGTTCCAGGTTTACAGCCCGTATACCTATGACGCGACGTTTGTACTCGTGGATGCCATGAAGCGCGCCAACTCGACAGATCCGAAGGTGTACACGCCCAAGCTGATCGAAACGAACTTCAAGGGCGTAACCGGCCCGATCGCGTTCGAGCCCAACGGCGAGTTGAAGAACCCGGCCATGACGCTGTCCGTCTACAAGGACGGCAAGAAGACCGCGCTGAACTGACACATCACTGTCTCAACGAAAAAAGCCACCGCAAGGTGGCTTTTCTTTTTGGGTGGGTTTGTGTGGCAGGCAGCGTGAGGGATTCGGCATTGCCGCCAGAACCCCTTGCCCACTTCGTCAGGCGCTCTTGAGCGCCTTGGTGAGCGTTGAACCCAGCTTGTCAAAGTACGTAAGCGTTTTCTGCGTCGGCACAAGGAGTTTGATGCGCAAGTTACCCGGACTGGACTTGTCTTCGATCAACCCCAACACCTTCAGGCGCGAGATGCGCCGATGAAGCGTCGAGGGGGAGCCGAGTGTGTCCAGCGTCATGGCTTCGCGCACGGCCAACGGCTTGCCGGCGTGCCAATGGACAGACAATGCATTCAGCAGCGCTTCCTCGTTGGCATCAATCGCGGGGGTGGAGGGGTGGGATTCGACGGCTTTGCTCAACTGCAAGAAACGCAGGTAAGTATCAGCCAACGAAGACTTCTTGGGCTGCGGGGTCATGGCGGCTCCTGATCTTGTTGAAACGAGCACCAAGTATAGCGACTTCTGTAAACGCATACATGACGCTGACCGTAAAATTTTTTCACGGCAGGCATGAAACCACTGAAGCTGCGCCCCATGAGAATTAGAGCGTCGACGATCGCGGCGACCGTTGTTCAGCGTTGCGACTGGCGGAGAGGGCGGGATTCGAACCCGCGGTGGGTTTTACCCCACGCACGCTTTCCAGGCGTGTGACTTAAACCGCTCATCCACCTCTCCGGAGCCTTGAATTCTAGCAGGCCCCGAGCCGGTTTCCGCAGATGCACGACCTTAATTGCGGTCGTCTCCGTAGATTCCTAAGCGCTCTTTTGGCCCTGAACCATTTTCATGGCAGATGCGATCAGGGTTGACACCTCGGTCATGTTGCTGGGGACGATCAACGTGGTCGCAGAATCGGCCGCGACACGGCTGTACGCATCCACCGCGCGCTCTGCCACCTTCAGCTGGACCGCGTCGGCGCCCCCCGGCTGCCGGATTGCAGCCGCAACGCGCTCGATGGCCTGAGCCGTGGCCTCCGCAACGGCCAGAATGGATTGCGCCTCGCCCTGCGCCTTGTTGATGACAGCCTGCTTCTCACCTTCAGACCGGGCGATGAATGCCTCACGCTCACCCGTGGCGATGTTGATCTGCTCCTGGCGTCGACCTTCGGAAGCTGCGATCAGGGCACGCTTCTCGCGTTCCGCCGTGATCTGCGCCTGCATGGCATGCAGGATTTCCTTGGGTGGCGTCAAGTCCTTGATTTCGTAGCGCAGCACCTTGACGCCCCAGTTCAAGGCCGCTTCGTCGATGGCGGCTACAACCTGGGCATTGATGATGTCGCGCTCTTCGAAGGTCTTGTCCAGCTCCAGCTTGCCGATGACGGATCGCAATGAGGTCTGCGCCAGTTGGGAAATGGCCACGATGTAGTTGGACGAACCGTAGCTGGCACGCATGGCGTCTGTCACTTGAAAGTACAGGATGCCGTCCACCTGCAATTGGGTGTTGTCCTTTGTGATGCAGACTTGGCTTGCAATATCCAAGGGGACTTCCTTGAGCAGATGTTTGTAGGCCACCCGATCAATGAACGGCACCAGGAAGTTAAGACCGGGGGTCAGGGTGACGTGGTAGCGCCCGAGTCTCTCCACGATCCAGGCATGCTGTTGCGGTACGACCTTGATGGAACGGGAGACAAAGATGACGGCAATGACAAACAGGACGAGTGCAATTTCCATGAGTGACTCCGGTAGGAAATGGACCCCCAATCGCTGGGGAGGGAAGCTATTTCTTGTCGACGACCAAGCGACTGCCGACGACTTCAACAACCACGTGCGCGCCGGTGGAAGGAACGTGACCGGTTCGGTGCACCACAATCCACTGGGCACCCCGATAGCGGACGCTAGCCGTGCCGTCGGGGTTCCAGGCGTCGACCTGTACGGTTTCTCCGACATCCAGATTGACGTCTCGATCGGCGTTTGGAGACACGCGCGCAGGTTGACGACCGCGCTGAACCCTCCAAGCGGTCACTGCGGAACCGCCCACTAGCGCTGCCGCGACCAGTTGTGTCACGACACCTGCCCCCATGTGGGCAGCAAGCGCTCCAGCGGAAAGTCCCAATGCAAGCATGAGGAGATAGAACGTTCCGGTGAGCAACTCCACAATCACTGCGCTGCCCGCCAGTATCCACCAGATTGTCGCTTCGGTCATATCGGTCCCAATGTGCTATGAGACCCCTATTCTGGGACAAAAATCACTCGTTGCAAGCTGCACGTTCGTTTATTTCCTTACACTTCGCGCATCCTCAACCCTTGCCAAGGTCACTCGCCATGAAGTTCCGATTTCCCATTGTCATCATTGACGAGGATTTCCGCTCCGAAAATACTTCGGGGCTGGGTATTCGGGCCCTGGCGCAGGCCATAGAGACAGAAGGTTTCGAGGTCCTGGGTGTGACCAGCTATGGTGATCTAAGTCAGTTCGCTCAACAGCAAAGCCGTGCCAGTGCGTTCATTCTGTCCATCGATGACGAAGAGTTCACACCGGGCCCGGACCTTGACCCAGTGGTGCTGAGCTTGCGCGCCTTCATTGAGGAGGTACGCCGAAAGAACGCCGATGTCCCGATTTACGTCTACGGTGAAACCAAGACGTCACGACACCTGCCCAACGACATTCTGAGAGAACTGCACGGTTTCATCCATATGTTTGAGGATACGCCGGAGTTCGTTGCGCGCCACATCATCCGCGAGGCGAAAAGCTACCTGGAAGGCGTGCAACCGCCTTTCTTCAAGGCTTTGCTGGACTATGCGGAGGACGGTTCCTACTCATGGCACTGCCCGGGACACTCGGGTGGCGTGGCTTTCCTGAAGAGTCCGGTGGGCCAGATGTACCATCAGTTCTACGGCGAGAACATGCTTCGCGCTGATGTGTGCAACGCGGTGGAGGAGTTGGGCCAACTGCTGGATCACGATGGGGCGATTGGTGAGAGTGAGCGCAATGCCGCGCGGATTTTCAACGCGGATCACTGCTTTTTTGTCACCAACGGCACCAGCACCTCGAACAAGATGGTGTGGCACCACGCCGTGGCTCCGGGCGACGTCGTCGTGGTGGACCGAAACTGCCACAAGTCCATCCTGCACGCCATCATCATGACCGGGGCTATCCCCGTGTTCATGAAGCCCACCCGCAATCATTTCGGCATCATCGGCCCCATTCCACAGAGCGAGTTCACGCCCGCCGCCATCAGGGCCAAGATCAAGGCCAACCCGCTGCTAAAGGGGGTGGACGCCTCCAAGGTCAGGCCTCGGGTCATGACACTCACGCAGTCCACATACGACGGCGTGCTCTACAACACCGAAACCGTCAAGACCATGCTCGACGGCTATGTGGACAACCTGCATTTCGACGAAGCATGGTTGCCACATGCGGCATTTCATCCGTTCTATGGTACGTACCATGCGATGGGGAAGAAGCGCTCGCGACCGAAGAGCGCGATGGTGTATGCCACGCAATCGATTCATAAGCTGTTGGCGGGTATCAGCCAGGCCAGTCAGGTGCTGGTGCAGGACTCTCAGACGACAACGCTGGACCGCCATTTGTTCAATGAGGCGTACCTGATGCACACGAGCACAAGTCCGCAGTACAGCATCATCGCGAGCTGCGACGTCGCGGCTGCCATGATGGAGCCCCCGGGCGGCACCGCGTTGGTTGAGGAGAGCATCGCCGAGGCGCTGGACTTCCGCAGGGCCATGCGCAAGGTCGCCGACGAGTATGGATCGGATTGGTGGTTCAAGGTTTGGGGACCTGAAAATCTGGCTGACGAAGGCATCGGTCGTGCCGAGGATTGGGTCTTGCGCAGCGACACCCGCAATCGAAAGCAGGGCGGGAAATGGCACGGCTTTGGGGAGATTGCCGATGGCTTCAACATGCTCGATCCAATCAAGTCCACTATCGTGACACCCGGACTGGATCTCAACGGCCGTTTTGCGAAGACGGGCATTCCGGCTTCCATCGTGACCAAGTTTCTCGCGGAACACGGCGTCGTTGTGGAGAAGACCGGGCTTTACAGCTTCTTCATCATGTTCACGATTGGCATCACCAAGGGCCGCTGGAATACGCTGCTGACGGCGCTGCAACAGTTCAAGGATGATTACGCCAAGAATCAGCCGATCTGGCGCATGATGCCCGAGTTTTGCCAACACCATCCTCGGTATGAGCGCATGGGCCTGCGCGATTTGTGCCAACACATTCACGAGCTGTATGCCAAGTACGACATCGCTCGGCTTACGACCGAGATGTACCTGAGCGACCTGACTCCTGCCATGAATCCCGCTGACGCGTATGCACATATCGCGCGGCGCAGGACGGAGCGCGTGGAAATCGATCACCTGGAGGGCCGCATCACTGTCGGGCTGGTGACTCCATACCCACCCGGGATCCCGCTGCTGATTCCGGGTGAGGTTTTTAACAAGAAAATTGTGGATTACCTGAAGTTTTCGCGCGAATTCAACACTCAGTGCCCGGGGTTCGAGACCGACATCCACGGTCTGGTGGAGGAGGCCGGACCGGATGGCAAGGTTCGGTATTTCGCTGATTGCGTGAAGGCGTGACGCTACCCGGCCCAGCCTGATGCGCTGCGAAACGCATCAGGCGGAACAGAGGACAAGGTCAGTTCTCTACCACCGCGAGGGCGGCCTGACTAACACCTGCGTCCACGTAGGTAATTTCCGAAGTAATTCCGCTAGCCAAATCACTCAACAGAAACGCTGCAACGTTGCCCACCTCGTCAATGGTCACGTTGCGACGCAAAGGGGAAGCGTTGGCCGCGATGCTCAACAATCGGCCGAAATCCTTGATGCCGCTGGCAGCCAGGGTCTTGATTGCCCCGGCACTCAAACCGTTGACCCGAATTCCTTTGGGGCCGACGGCCTCTGCCAAATAGCGGACGGAAGCCTCCAATGAGGCCTTGGCCAAGCCCATGGTGTTGTAGTGCGGGATGGTGCGCACCGCGCCAAGGTACGTCAAGGTCAGCAACGATGCCCGGTTGTTCAGGTAGGGCAGTGCAGCCTTGGCCATTGCCGGGAAGCTGTAGGCGCTGATGTCGTGGGCGATGCGGAAATTCTCTCGCGTAAGACCATCAAGGAAATTGCCGGCAATGGCTTCACGCGGGGCAAAGCCAATGCTGTGGACAAAACCATCGAACGTGGGCCAGTGGTCTGCCAGGTCCTTGAACATCCGGTCTATCTGCTCATCGCTGCCTACATCGCAGTCAAAGACCAGCTTGGAGTTAAATTCCGCCGCGAATTCGGTGATCCGATCCTTGAACCGGTCGCCCACATAGCTGAATGCCAGCTGAGCCCCCTGTGCGTGGCACGCCTTTGCGATCCCGTAGGCAATGGAGCGGTTTGACAGTACGCCTGTGATCAGAAGCTTTTTGCCCGCAAGAAAACCCATGAGTCAGTCCCCCAAAAAAGTAGGCCGGATTGTCGCACGACGTGGCGCGGCTATGGAAAACCCTATATCGAAGTAATAAAACTACAGGATATCCAACGGTGTCTAACCCTATAATTGCGCCTCCGGAAAGCCTCGGTTCTGGCTTCACGACTTATTCGCAAGAACGTTGCGCTTGCATTCAATAAAGGAAACTGCTGTGCCTATCAAATCTGGTTCTACCATTCGTTCGTTGTTGGCCGCTGTGGTGGCTGTCTCCTGTGTGTTGCTGAATGCGACCAGCGTACACGCACAAACCACTGCGGCACCGACGGCCAGCACAGCCAGTGCCACCATTGCACCCGCCGCCGATGCGTCCGCGCCAGTCGCGGCTCCCGCACAGGTTGCCCCCGCGCCCGCTGCGGCCTCTGCCGCCAAGTCAGAAGAGAAGGCCGAGAATCCTTATGGCCTGGGTGCTTTGTGGAAGACCTCTGACTACATCACGAAAGTCGTGCTGATCCTGCTGATCATCATGAGTGTCGGTAGCTGGTATATCACCATCGTGAAGCTGCTCGAGCAGCGCAAGATGGGCAAGCAGGCAGACGCAGCGGCCAAGAATTTCTGGTCTGCAGGCTCCGTCGCTCAGGGTGCCGCTGCGTTGGAGGAGGGTAGCCCGTTCCGCTTCATCGCCGATGCCGCCAACAATGCGGTCAAGAAGCACAGCGGCCTCGTGGGCCATGTTCCCATGAACGACTGGGTTTCCATGAACATCCAGCGCGCGGTGGACCGCGTCAACAGCAGCGCGCAGGGCGGGTTGGCCTTTTTGGCCACCGTCGGCTCCATCTCTCCTTTCGTGGGTTTGTTTGGCACGGTGTGGGGTATCTTGAGTGCCTTGACTGCGATCGGCTTGTCTGGCCAGCCTTCCATCGACAAGGTTGCGGGTCCCGTGGGTGAGGCATTGATCATGACCGCCATTGGCTTGGCTGTGGCGGTTCCTGCGGTGCTGGCCTATAACTGGCTGGTGCGTCGCAACAAGGCGGTCATGGACAACGTTCGTGCCTTTGGCGCCGACCTGCATGCCGTGGTACTGGGTTCGATCAAAGCCTGATGGCGCGAACGCGTAGTCACGCTTTCTAGGAATTTCCCATGTCCATGAACGTAGGCCCCAGTGACGGTGAAGAAGACGCCGTCATGTCAGCCATCAATACCACGCCCTTGGTGGACGTGATGCTGGTGTTGCTGATTATTTTTCTGATCACCATTCCGGTGGTTGCCAACGCCATCAAGGTGCAATTGCCGCCCGAGCGTGTGGAGGTCCGGGAAACCAAGCCAGACAATGTGATCATTTCGGTGGACCGGGATGGCAATGTCTACTGGTACGAGACCAAGATCAAGAGCGTGAACGACTTGAAAGAGAAACTCAAGAAGGTTTCTCACCTCAATCCCCAGCCTGAAGTCCAGGTTCGTGGCGACATGAATGCGCGGTATGAGGGCGTCGGCAAGGTCCTTCTGGCCTGCCAATATGCCGGCATTGTCAAAGTAGCATTTATTACTGAACCTCCCCCGCTTGGCGGTTAACCACAAGGATTCCTCCCATGGGAATGAACGTAGGAAGCCCGAGTGGCCCCTCGGATGAGCCTGAGACCATGATGGACATCAACACAACGCCACTGATTGACGTGATGTTGGTGCTGTTGGTGATGCTCATCGTCACGATTCCGATCCAGTTGCACGCGGTCAACATGGAGATGCCTCTGCCTTCGCCCCCACCTCCGGTCAAGCCGCCAGAGATCAACATCAATATTGATCCCAACAATGCGCTGTACTGGCAGGGTTTGCCCGTTTCGATGGTCGAGTTGGATCAAAAAATGCGTGAACTGAGTGAAATGGCGAATCAGCCGGTGGTGAAGATCCGTCCGGACAAGAATTCGCAGTATTCAGTGTTTGCCAATGTCTTGTCGTCGACCAAACGCATTGGTTTGACGAAGATCGCCGTACTTGGCTCGGAGCAGTTTGTCCAATGAATACCGCCGGCATGAATGAAACGTTTCAGGTCAAGGCGCCGGGTCGGCGCTATGGCGGGCTGATTTTTGTGATCGCCTTGCACATTCTTCTGGTCTGGGGACTTTCCTCTGGTTTAGCCAGAAAGGCCCTGGCTCCCCTGAAGAAGGTGGTGGTATCCATTGCTGAAGAGGCACCGCCACCGCCGCCGCCACCACCGCCACCACCACCACGGCCTATCGAGAAGGTCAAGGACCTGCCGCCACCCGAGGCGCCCCGGGACTATGTGCCTCCACCGGAGGTCACTCCCGCAGTTACCAGTCCGACGGCCGTGGCCGTGGAGTCGTCGGTGACACCGCCAGCACCACAGCAAGTGATTGCGCCTCCACCGCCTCCGGTGCCAGTACCTGCTGGCCCCAAGCGCCAGAGCATCGGCGTGGCCTGTCCCACACAGGTTCCCCCGGAGATGCCACGCAAGGCCCTACAGGACGGTACCACGGGCATCGTCAAGGCGCAGATCCATATCAAGGGTGGCGTGATCCAGGACGTCACGATCCTGTCCGGACCGCGTGTCTTCCACTCGGCGGTCAAGGCCGCGATGATGCAGTACAAGTGCGTCACCGATGGCGGAGACGTGGTCGCGACTCAGGAATTCGATTTCAAGATCGACTGAGTATTCATCTCCCTCCAACAAGTGTCGGTTCCAAGGGCCTGTTCACAGTGTGAGCAGGCCCTTTTTGTCAGTAGCGGGCGGGTGGGGAAGCATCGGGCATCCTATCTCCCTTGTTCACCGGAAGATGTCATCATTTTTGTTGTGGTACTACAACGAAAATGCGCCCCATTTCATTTGACGATCATCGAAGATCTATGGCTTCCCGGAGTGGCGAGCGGGCATTTTGTTGTCGTTTTGTGACTATTTTATTTATATAAATCAATTGGTTACGATTCCCTTGAAGAACCCGTCCGAGTCTAATTTTCGGCACGCACGCTATTCAGCAGTCTCCAATCAACGGGAAACCCATTGTGCAACTCTATGTATGCCGAGTCACAATCAAGTTCCTTTCACTAAACGCCCCAACTTCCCGGTTTCAGCCATCTCATAGTCATTTCTCTGATCAATAGGGTGGCAAGCTTGGATTGCTTGTGGGATTCTTAATCTTTTGAACATGGAGTTTTGCATGCGAAGTAAACAGCTTGTATTCAAGAAAACCTTGGTCGCTCGCACACTGGGTTTGGCGTTTGGAGCCACAGCCCTGACGGTTGGCGTCAACACAAACGCAAGCGCTCAATCGCAGACGGGGTCAGAGCTTGCTCGGGTCGAAGTGACTGGTACGGCCATCAAGCGCACCACGGTCGAGGGGCCGTCCCCCATTGAGATCATCACCCGCAAACAAATTGAGCGCACCGGTGCGACCACTGTTAACGAACTACTTCGCAACATTCCTTCTGTCGATATTTTTGACCAAGGTGAACTTGCATCCAACTCTCCGGCAGGTTCCGGCACCGCCAGTGTGCGCCTTCGGGGACTGAGCAGTAGCGAAGTTCTTGTACTCTTGAATGGACGGCGACTTCCGGTAAATGCGTTGTACGACTCTTCGGGAGCAGGAGCGGCATTTGACATCAACTCCCTGCCCATCGGGGCGATTGAACGCATCGAGATACTGAAGGATGGGGGATCCGCGATCTACGGTGCCGATGCTGTTGCTGGTGTGATTAATTTCATCACAAAAACCGATTACCAGGGCATCGTTGCGACCGTGAGCTATGGCGACAGCAGTCGAGGCGATGGCAAGGAAAAGCGGGTTGGTCTGTCGGCTGGTTTTGGTGATTTGACGAAAGACCGTTTCAATGTCTTGTTCGGTCTCGACTATCTTCGCCGCGATCCGATCTATCGCAAGGACCGGGCCATTTCAAGTTCGGTGGATTACCGCGGCGTGGGTGGACCGGATGCCCGCAGTTCCTTTGCGCCGACGGGCAACGTGATCGATCCCAACACAGGTGGTTTTGTTAAAGTGACATATGCCCCTTGTCCTGCGGATAGTCTAGGAGCCAACAATCGCTGCCGTTATGACTTCAACAAGAGTCTGCTGACGGCCTATAACGGCGCGGATCGTTTAAGTGCTTTGGCTATTGGCACGGTGCAATTGACACCGACGACCAAGGCTTTTGCCGAATTGACCTACTCTACTTCTAAGGACCACTTCGAAGCACATCCAGTACCCGATTTCTTTGTCGTTCCCATTACGGACGCCAGTCAAGTGCCCTGGATGATTCCCGAGGATTGGGGATTGGGCTCGAACAAGGTCTATATTGCGGGGCGATTCATGCAAGGTGGTCCGCGCATCACGGATCGAAAGTCCGATTTCCTAAATACCGCACTAGGGGCAGATGGCAGCTTCGGCACTTTTGACTGGAAGGTCAGCTTGAGCCACGGTGAGAGCAAGGTCACCAACAGCGACCGCAACTACTATGACGCCAACAAGTGGCTTGCAGCGACTTCGGACGGTTCGTTGAATCCGACCGTCAGCACCAATGACCCAGCGTTCGTCGAGGGCCTGAAGGTGCTACCTGTTCGCGTTGGCAAGTCCACACTGGACACCCTGAACCTTCAACTGAGCGGTGATTTGACTCAACTGCCAGCCGGCATGTTGCGATTTGCCGCGGGCGTGAATACCAATCACGAGGCCCTTAAAGATACACCGGACACCCTGACACAACAGGGCTTGGTCGTAGGCAGCATTACCCAGGCGGCCGTTGACGCCTCGCGCAGCTTCCACGCCGTGTTTGGTGAGTTGGCTGTGCCTGTTACGAAAGAAATTGAAGCGCAGGCTGCAGTGCGCTACGACAAGTACCCCAATGCCAGTGCCACCAGTCCCAAGCTGGGCGTGAAGTGGTCAGTGTTCCCGCAACTGGCGTTTCGCGGGTCCTACACCCGCAGCTTCCGGGCGCCGGTGTTGAAGCAGTTATTTGGCGCCCAGGAAGAGGGGGCGATTACCATCACCGATCCTGAACAGTGCACGAAGCTCGGTGTGCCCCTGGATGCAGACGGTGGATGTGCTGTCAATGCGTTCCAAGTGAACGGCTCCAACCCCAATTTGCAGCCCGAGAAAGGCAAGACGCTGAACTTCGGTGCAGTCTTTGAGGTTTCGAAAAACTTCAGCGCCAGCGTGGACTGGTGGAAGATCAACAAGACCAACGATATCAGCTCGCCCACCGTGGCGTCGGCGATTGATCTGGGTTTGTTCACCAAAACAGGGGCGCGTCTAAACGTCTACACCAATTTGCAGAATTTCGCCGAACGCGAAACCTCAGGTGTTGACATCGATGCCCGCTGGCATATTCGTGGTACAGCCATTGGCGACGTGACGGTTCGAAATCTGCTCACCTACTATACGACGAACAAGACCCGCAGCGGTGGGGGTAGCGAGTGGGCTGAATATGTTAGTACATACGCTACGCCGCGTTACCGCAACGGCCTGAACGTGACCAGCGAAATGGGGCCATGGACGTTTGGTGCGACTTGGTCCACGGTTGCCGGTTTCTGGGACACCGACTTGCCTCATCCGGTCAAGAATGGAACCCGCCAAGTGGGCAACTTTGAGCAGCTTGATGTGCAGGCCCAGTACTCCGGTTTCAAGAACCTAGAGCTGACCTTTGGCGTCAAGAACCTTTTCGATCGCATGCCACCGTTTAGCTTGACCAATGCAAGCAACAACTCTTATACCCAGATGGGGTTTGCCGAGTTGTATACCAATCGCGGGCGCTTTTACCAGTTGTCGGCGAAATACAGCTTCCGCTGAAACTTGACTTTACCTACAAGGGTGCCGTCCAGGCACCCTTTTTTTTAGCTGCTAGTTACTTTTTCTACCAAGCGGCAAGATAATCTCAGCGTTACAACTCATTTTCAGCTCAATCATGAAATCTTCATCGTCAAATCTGCGCCGTCGGTCGATTTTGGCTGCGGGCTTCCTTGGGCCAGCTTGTGGTTCGCTTGCATGGGCACAAAATGTTTCTGCCGGACCTAGTCTGGATGTAAAGGATTTTTTTCGTGTCGCTCAACTGTCGGCACCGCGCCTTTCACCCGACGGTAAGTACATCGCGGCCCTGCGCGAATACAAAGGCCGCATCAACGTTACGGTTGTGGACTTGGCGACAAAAAAGCCTTTCATCGTCACGAGTTTCTCGGATGCCGATGTTGCAAATCTTTCTTGGGTCAACAGCCAGCGGCTGATCTTTTCTTTGATAGATCGAGAGCGCGGAAGCGGCGACCAAGTTGCCGGTGGTATGTTTGTCATCGATCGAGATGGACGCAATTTCAGGTCATTGGTTGAACGGGCTTTCTTGACGGAAGGTGAGAAGCTTCTGCCGGCCGGTACTACCCTGCTCGGCCGAGTCATGGAGCACGGGCAGCCCACAGACGACGTCATGGTTGAGGTTCCGTCGCTGCAAGCGCGCGGACGCTATTCCAGCAACGTGCACCGGCTGAACACCGCTACGGGGCGCAGCACCTTGATGACCTTGGGGGGGCCCGCGGACACGCAAGCTTGGATTGTCGACCGTTTGAATGTAGTCCGTGCAGCAATTTCCACCGTTGCAGATACCACGAGCATTTATTTGCGGGATTCCGATCAAGCGCCTTGGCGTGTGATTTTTAAGTTCGGTAGCGCTGATCCAAGCGCCGAAGTCAGGCCTGTAGCGTTTGACGCGTCGGGAAAACTGTACGTCAGTGCGTACATGGGAGCGGATACCGCCGCCATTTATGGCTACAACGCCAAGACGGGCTCTCTGGATTCTGACCCAATCGTGGCCATCAAAGGTTTTGATGTAACTGGTGGATTGCGGTTCAGTCCTGATGGGGCTCGCCTGTTAGGTATCGACTACGACGCCGAGCGCCCTGGGACCCATTGGATCGACGAAACACTGTCAAAAATTCAAGGCCAAATCAACCAAGCGCTGCCCGATCGCGTCAACCACCTTCAGACATCGTTGGATGCTGAGGCTCCGATTCTGGTGGTATCTCAGTCAGATCGCGACCCCGGCCGTTTTATGCTGTTCGACCCGAAAAGCAATAAGCTGGAACAGATCGCTCAGTCACGCCCCTGGATTCCCGTGGATAGAATGCGACCGACAACGTTCATGCGCTATGTTGCACGCGATGGGCTGTCTATTCCCGCGCAATTGACTTTGCCGGCGGGGAAGGGACCATTCCCGTTGGTCGTGCTGCACTACGGTGGGCCGTGGGTGCGGCCAATCGACTGGCATTGGGATCCGCATGTCCAAGTCCTCGCGTCACGAGGTTACGCAGTTTTTATGCCTGCGCCCCGCGCTTCCACCGGCTTCGGTGTCAAACTGTTCAAGGCGGGTTGGAAGCAGTGGGGGTTGGGCATGCAGGACGACGTGACCGATGGTGTGCAGCAGTTGATCAAGGATGGTATTGCAGACCCAAAGAGAATCTGTATAGCCGGCGCCAGCTACGGTGGTTACCTCACCATGATGGGACTGGCCAAAGATCCCGGCCTGTATCGTTGTGGTATCAATTGGGTTGGGGTGACCGATCCGTCGTTCATGTTCAGTGTGACCTGGACCGATTTCAACAGGGTCGATAGTGCACGCTATACCTTGCCCCTGTTGCTTGGCGATCCTGAAAAGGACGCAGAACAATTCAAACGGACGTCGCCCGTGCAGCGTGCCGCCGAGATCCGTCAGCCTGTGCTGCTGGCGTATGGTGGGCGCGATCAGCGCGTACCCATAATCAATGGGGAGAAAATGCGTGCTGCGCTAGCTCCCCATAACAAAAATGTGGAGTGGGTGGTGTACCCGGACGAGGGACACGGTTGGCTCAAGTTGGAGAGCAACATCGACTTCTGGACGCGGGTGGAAAAATTCTTGGCGGCAAATATGGGTGCGACCTGACTCATCGGTCAGCAATGACTCAGCAGTTTGATCACCGACCCTACTTCGCGGTGACGAGCGGGCAGGTCAAGTGAGCCAGCCAAGCATCATCTCAGGCCAGCAGGCATGCGGCTTGTGTCTGTTCGCTCAGGGGCCGCAGTTGCGGCACTTCGCGTGCGCAGCGATCGACGGCTTTCGGGCAGCGGGTTCGGAACACGCAGCCTGAGGGCGGATCGATGGGCGAGGGCAGGTCCCCCTGCAACAACTGGATCAACTTGTGCCGCTCGCGGTCCGGGTCCGGTATGGGAATGGCGGACAGCAGGGCCTGGGTATAGGGATGGCGGGGTTGCGCATACAGCGCGTTCTTTTCCGCGACCTCCATCTCGCGTCCGAGGTACATCACCAGAATGCGCTGGCTGATGTGCTTGACCACCGCCAGATCGTGGGCGATGAAGATCAGCGCCAGACCCATTTCGGCCTGCAATTGCATCAGCAGATTGATGATCTGCGCCTGGATGGACACGTCCAGCGCCGACACGGGCTCGTCGCAAATGATGAGCTTGGGATTGAGCACCAGTGCGCGCGCGATGCCAATACGCTGGCATTGCCCGCCGGAAAACTCATGCGGATACCGGTTGACCTGCTGCTGCGACAGTCCCACGCGTTGCATCGTGGACACCACCCGCTCCATCACCTGCGCCTGCGACAACTCCGGTTGGTGGGTGCGCAGTGGCTCAGCGATGATCTGAGCAACGGTCATGCGGGGGTTCAGGGATGCCAGTGGGTCCTGGAAGATCATCTGCACATCCTTGCGAAGTGCCATCCATTCCTGTGCCGTTCCGCCACGCATTTCGCGCCCTTGCCACCGGATGCTGCCGGCATGGGCGGGGATCAGGTTCAGCACGGCACGCGCAAGCGTGGACTTGCCGCAGCCGGATTCACCCACGATGCCCAGCGTTTCGCCTGGCTGTAGGTCAAACGAAACCCCGTCCACGGCTCTAAGAACTCGGCTGGAGGCCCAGGGCCAGCGCGACACAGGCCGCACCTTGAAGTGCACTTGCAGGTCGCGTACCGAGAGCAATGCGGGTTGCGGCTCAGACATGTGCCACCTCCTGACGGCCGCTCGCCTGAATGGCCTGCGTATTCCGATGACAGGCCCGCAGCACCGAAGCGTCATGTACCGCCGGCATCAGGGGAGGACAGTCACTGACGCAGCGCGCCTCGGCCCAGGCGCAGCGGGAATGGAATGGGCAGCCGGGCGTCCGCAGGACCGCCGAAGGTGGCGCCCCGGGAATGGCGGCCAACGTTCGTCCTTCCTGGTCCAGGCGCGGCACTGCAGCCAACAGTCCGACGGTGTAGGGGTGGGAAGGGCGGTAGAAGATGGCGTTGGCGCTGCCCTGCTCCATCACACGCCCGCCGTACAACACGATGACCTGGTCGCACAACCCCGCGACTACACCCAGGTCGTGCGTGATCATGATCACCGCAGTGCCAAAGTCGCGCTGCAACTCGCGCAGCAGGGCGATGATCTGGGCCTGCACCGTGACATCCAGCGCGGTCGTGGGTTCGTCGGCCACCAGTACCTGAGGTTCACACAGCAAGGCCATGGCGATCATGACGCGCTGGCGCATGCCGCCGGAAAACTCGTGCGGGTACATGGCGATGCGCCGCGCCGCCTCGGGGATCTTGACTGCATCCAGCATCTGCACGGCCCGCACCCGGGCGTCCCGGCGGCTCAAGCCCTTGTGCAACTCCAGCACCTCGGTCATTTGCCGCTCCACGGTGAGGTACGGGTTCAGCGAGGTCATCGGGTCCTGGAAGATCATGGCCACGCGGTTGCCACGAATCTGGTTGAGTTCCGCCATGGGCAGGCTCAGCAGATCGCGCCCGTCAAAGCGGGCTTCTCCCGTGGCTTGGCCATTCAGCGCCAGCAAGCCCATCATCGCCAGCACGGTCTGGCTTTTGCCGGAGCCGCTTTCGCCAACGATGCCCAGTGTCTGGCCGCGATCCAGCGAGAAACTGACGCCGTTGACGGCATACACGGGACCGTCGTTGGTACGGAATTGCACGCCCAGGTTTTCGACTTCAATCAGGCTCATGGTCAGGCTACCGGTCTTTGGGGTCGAGCGCGTCGCGCAGACCGTCGCCCACGAAATTGAAGCAATACAAGGTGATCGACAGCAGTCCTGCGGGGAACAGCAGCATCCAGGGCGACACTTCCATCACGCCCGTCCCGTCGTGAATCAGCACGCCCCAACTTGTCATGGGTTCCTGGATACCCAGCCCCAGGAACGACAACACCGATTCGGTCAGGATCACGCCCGGCACGGTGACGGTGGCATAGATGACGACGATGCCCAGCAAATTGGGAACGATGTGCGAAAAAATGATCCGGTGCGTGGGCACACCGATAGCGCGAGCGGCCTCCACGAATTCCTTGGAGCGCAGGGACAGCGTCTGGCCCCGCACTACGCGTGCCATGTCCATCCACGAAAACACCGTGATGGTGAGCACGACCAGGTAAAACTCCCGTCCCAGCAGCGTGACCATCAGGATGGCGATCAGAAGATAGGGCACCGCATACATCATGTCCACGATGCGCATCATGAAGGCGTCCAGGCGGCCCCCGATGAAGCCGGCCGTGGCGCCCCAGGCAATGCCCAGCGTCACGGATGCCAGGGTGGCCAGAACGCCCACCATCAGGGAGATGCGCCCGCCGATCAGGCAGCGCACCAGCAGATCCCTCCCGGATTCATCGGTGCCGAACCAGTGCCAGTTCTGAAGGGAGGGTGCCAGACTCATGGCATCCCAGTCGGCGCTGTCGAAGGCGTGGGGCAAGAGCCAGGGGCCGACGATGCACATCAGCGTGATCCAGGCCAGCATCAGCAGGCTGAGCAGGGCGGCCTTGTTGCGAGCAAAGCGCAAGCGCGCGTCCAGCCACGGACTGCGTCCTTGCACGGCACCGGGTTGCGCGGGATCCAGTGCCGCCACCAGGGAGTCGTCTTTTCGCGGAAACAGCATGTTCAGTACCGGATCTTCGGGTCGAGCAGCGCGTACGCCAAATCCACCAACAGGTTGAGCAGCACCGCGACCACGGTGACCAGTACCACCAATCCCAGCACCAACGTGTAGTCCCGGTTGCCCGCCCCGTTGACGATCAGCTTGCCAAGACCAGGTAGCGAAAACACCGTCTCGGTGACGATGGCCGACGTGATCGAAGAAATGGCCAAGGGGCCGATGACCGAGACCACTGGCAGCAGCGCCGGTTTCAGCGCGTGGCGCAGGATCACGATGCGGGTGGGCAAGCCCTTGGCGCGGGCCGTGCGGATGTAATTGCTGTGTAGCACCTCGATCAGGCTGCCGCGCATGACCCGGCCCAGGGTGGAAATATTGATGAAGGTCAGCAGGACGATGGGCAGGACCATGTAGCGCGGCGAAAACTCGTCCCAGCCACCGGCGGGCAACCATTGAAACCAGATCGCGAACACCAGGATCAGCACAGGCCCGATGACGAACGAGGGGAACGCACTACCGACATTGCTGAGGAACATGACGAAGTAGTCCACCACGCTGTTTTGACGCAGGGCCTCGAACGTACCCAGCGTCACGCCCAGCACGACGGAAATCACCAGCGAAATGCCGCCAATGGCCAGCGACACGGGCAGCGCGCGAATCACCAGTTCGTTCACGGACCAGTCGGCATAGCGGAAGGAGGCCCCCAGGTCCCCGCGCAGCAGGTTGTTCAGGTAGTACAGGTATTGTTGCCACAGGGGTTCATCCAGGTGGTACTTGGCCTGCAGATTGGCCAGTACCGCGGCGGACACCTTGCGCTCACCGTCAAAGGGACCGCCAGGCGTGGCGTGCAACAGCAAGTAGCACACCGTGATGACGGCCAGCACGGTCGGAATCGTCGCCAGCACGCGACGAAAGGTATAGGCCCACATGGCGTTCAGTGTTGGATGATGTACAGATCCTTGTTGCGGAAGCGGTCCATGGAATTCTCCAGGGAATAGCCTCCGACCCACGCCTTGACCAAGCGCGGCAGCGTGTACTGCAGCAGCGGCACCATGGGGTAGTCGTCCATGATCATCTTGGCCGCCTGGGTCATGAGCTTCTTGCGTTGGGCTGGATCCTTGGCGCGATTGCCCTGGGCGATCAGTTCTTCAGCCTGGTGGTTGCAGTTGAAGTTGTTGTTGTTGTCCGAGTCGCATTGGACCTGTGACAGGAAGGTGGTGACGTCGTTGTAGTCTGCCACCCAGCCGTGGCGGGCAATCTGGAACTGGCCGTCCTTGCGCTTCTTGAGTAGCACCTTGAACTCCATGCTCTCGGTTTCCAGGTCCAGGCCAAGCTTGGTCTTCCATTCGGAGGCGACGAAGATCGCCATCTTCTTGTGGTACTCGCTGGTGTTGTAAGCGAAGACCAGTTTGGTACCGGGCTTGACGCCCGCCTGCGCCAGCAGGTTCTTGGCCTCCGCGACTCGCTTGGCCATGGGCCAGGTGGCCCACTCGTAGTCGGCCAGATCGGCCCCGGCCAAGCCACGGATCACCACGCCGTACGCCGGCAACTGGCCATCGGCCGTCACCCGGTGAGACAGGATGTCCCGGTCGATCACCATGGACAAGGCTTTGCGTACCCGCACGTCCCTCAGAATGGGGTCCTTGTTCTGCAGGGCGTAGTAACGCAGTCCCAGCATGGGCGCGTTGCGGATCTCGTTGGGATACTGCTTCTTGTACTTGTCGTAGGTGCCGGGCGGGAGCTGGTACACCCAGTCGTTTTCCCCGGACTCGAACAGCTTGACGTCGGTCTTGTCGTCTTCCACCGGCAGGTAGGTGACACGCGTCAGCTGCACGTTGGTGGCGTCCCAGTAGTGCGGGTTCTTCTCGATCACGATCTTGCTGTTGACCTGCCAGTCCTTCAGCGCAAACGCACCGTTGCCCACGAGCTTGCCGGGTTTGGTCCAGTCCTTGCCGTATTTTTCGACGGTGGCCCGGTGGATGGGGCCCAACTGTGTGTTGGACACCATGTTGAGCATGAAGCTGATCGGGTAGGGTGTCCTGAGCTCCAGCGTCCACTTGTCGAGGGCTTTCACGCCCAGGTCGGTTACGGGCTTCTTCCCGGCAATCACGTCCTTGCCATTGAGCAAAAAGATGCCATAGGTCGTGGCGTAGGGCGAAGCAGTTTTGGGGTCGACGTAACGCCGGATGCCATAGACGAAGTCATCCGCCGTAACGGTGTCGCCATTGGACCATTTGGCGTTTTTCCGCAGCTTGAACACCCATGTGGTCGGGTCGGTCTGTGACCAGCTTTCGGCGACTCCGGGTACCACCTTGTCATGGGCGTCAGTGGCGGTCAGCCCTTCAAACAGATCCCGACTGATGTTGTTGGCCCCCACGGACTCGGCCAGCGCCGGATCCAGGGTTTCCGGCTCGGAACCGTTGTTGCGCACCAGGGTTTGCGTGGCATGCAGCTTCACGCCGGCTGGAATCACAGCCGCGACCGCAGTAGCCGCGGTCATCCCAAGCCAAGCCGCGACCAGTACCACCGCCTTGGCAATCCATAGAGTACTCATGAGATACAAGCTCCTTGCCGCCATTGGGCGACACATGGTTGTCGTAAAGCGGCTAGCTTAGTGGAAAAACCGGCCTCGACATGGAGCAGGGCGGGGGATATCACAGCTTGAACCCTATGCGGATTTTGCGTTACAATCAGTGTTCACGACCAAACGGGCGGGTTCTTACCGCCCGTTTTTTTTGGTCGATCACTTTTCGATGATCTGTTTTTGTGCACATCATCAGGCGGTTTTCAGAGGAAAAGGGCCGGATTCAAATTGGCGCTGCAAGACGTTGTTGAACAGACGGTAACCGGGCTGGGTTACGAGTTGGTGGAGATCGAACGCTCCGCCGGTGGTCTGCTGCGCGTCACCATTGATCTGCCCTGGAATCCCTCGGAACAGTCAACCGACCATACCTTTGTCACCGTAGAAGACTGCGAAAAGGTCACGCGTCAACTCCAGTTTGCGCTGGAAGTCGATGGCGTCGAATATCGTCGGCTAGAGGTTTCGTCTCCCGGCATCGATCGCCCGTTGCGACACGAGAAGGATTTCGAACGTTTCGTTGGTGAGGTGATCGACATCACCCTGAAGGCGCCCATGGGCAGCGCCGCCAACGGGCAGGTCAGCGCCAATCGGAAGAAGTTTCGTGGACAACTGGAACGTCTGCAGACGGGTGACGCAGTGCGATGGCAGATCGTGTGGCGAGACGAGCCCAAGGTGAAGCCAGGGCAACGTGTCAGCAAGAAGAAGGAGCCGCCGCCTCTGCAGGCGCTGGGATTCGAGCTGACCGAGCTTCGAGAGGCGCGCCTGGCACCGATTGTGAACTTCAAGGGGCGTGGTAACTCTGGTGACTTGCCCTCGGGGACGCTTTGAAACGGGGCCGCAAGGCCGGCGTAGGCAAGGACTGTGGCGCCGCATGACTGTGCGGCACGGAATGTCGATTTGATAGGAGAGTCGTGGCATGAATCGCGAAATGTTGATGTTGGTCGATGCAATCTCGCGCGAAAAGAACGTGGAGCGGGATGTTGTGTTCGCGGCTGTTGAGGCGGCCTTGGCACAAGCCACAAAGAAGCTCTATCCCGGCGACGTGGATATTCGCGTGGCCGTGGACCGCGACAGCGGCAACTACGAGACTTTCCGCCGGTGGCATGTGGTTCCCGACGAGGCCGGACTGCAGTTGCCTGACCAGGAGATCCTGCACTTCGAAGCCCTCGAGCAGATTCCTGATATCGAGGTGGACGACTTTATCGAGGAACCAGTGGAGTCCGTGCCCATTGGTCGCATCGGCGCCATGGCTGCCAAGCAAGTCATTCTGCAAAAGATTCGCGATGCCGAGCGCGAGATGTTACTCAACGATTTCATGTCGCGTGGCGACAAGATCTTCGTGGGTACCGTCAAGCGCATGGACAAGGGCGACATCATCGTGGAAAGTGGCCGTGTCGAGGGCCGTCTGCGCCGCACCGAGATGATCCCCAAGGAAAACCTGCGCACCGGCGACCGTGTGCGGGCCATGATCATGTCGGTGGACCTGACCCTGCGCGGCGCGCCCATCATCCTGTCACGCTCGGCGCCGGAATTCATGATTGAACTGTTCCGCCAGGAAGTCCCCGAGATCGAGCAAGGCCTGCTGGAGATCAAGTCCTGCGCCCGCGACCCTGGCTCGCGCGCCAAGATCGCCGTGCTGTCGCACGACAAGCGGGTCGACCCCATCGGCACGTGCGTCGGCGTGCGCGGTACGCGGGTCAACGGCGTTACCAATGAACTCGCCGGCGAGCGCGTCGACATCGTGCTCTGGAGCGAAGACCCGGCGCAGTTCGTGATCGGTGCACTGGCCCCGGCCAACGTATCGTCCATCGTGGTGGATGAGGAAAAACACGCCATGGACGTCGTGGTGGACGAGGAGAACCTGGCCATCGCCATCGGACGCGGCGGCCAGAACGTGCGTCTGGCATCGGAACTGACAGGCTGGAAGATCAACATCATGGATGCGGCCGAGTCGGCGCAGAAGCAGGCCAGCGAGACCGATCTGGGACGTCGCCTGTTCATGGAAAAGCTCGATGTGGACGAGGAGATCGCCGACATCCTGATCTCCGAGGGATTCACCAGCCTGGAAGAAGTGGCATACGTGCCCCTGCAGGAGATGCTGGAAATCGAAGGATTTGACGAGGACACCGTCAACGAGTTGCGTACTCGAGCCAAGGACGCCTTGCTGACCATGGAAATCGCCAAGGAAGAGGGCGTCGAAGAAATCTCTCAGATCCTGCGCGATCTCGAAGGCATGACTCCCGAGTTGCTGGTCAAGCTGGCAGAAAACGACATTCACACATTGGACGATCTGGCGGATCTGTCCGTGGATGAGCTTATTGATATCACCGGCCAGTCTGCGGATGAAGCCAAGACTTTGATCATGAAGGCGCGCGAACATTGGTTTACCAATGATGCGGCCTCTCACGAGTAACGGTCATGAAAGGTTGCACAACACATGTCCAATACGACTGTCGCCGAGTTTGCCAACGAACTCAAGAAATCCAACGAAATCCTGCTTGAACAGCTCAAGAGCGCTGGCGTGCCCAAAACGGCGGCCAGCGACATTCTGAGCGATGCGGACAAGCAGAAGTTGCTCAGTTACTTGCAGACGGCCCACGGAACGGGTGGTGCGGATCGAAAGAAGATCACCCTCGTCAAGAAGTCCACCAGCGAGATCAAGCAGGCTGATGCCACTGGGCGCGCGCGCACGATCCAGGTGGAAGTGCGCAAGAAGCGTACTTTCATCCGCCGCGACGAAGGTCCGGAGAGCGCGCCCGAACCCGCCGCGGTCTCGTCGGCTGCGGCCGCCCCTGCCGCCCCAGTGATTGATCACGCCGAACTGCAGCGGCGTGAGGAGGAGGCAAGGCGCCAGGCGGAACTGATTCGTCGCCAGGAAGAGGAACTGGCACAAAAGCGCCAGCAGCGCGAAGAGCAAGAAGCGCGCGAACGCGAAGCAGCCGAGAGGGCTGCCAGCGAGGCGGCTGCCAAGGCTGCTGAACAGGCGGCGGAAAAGCCTTCCACTGCCCAACAGCCTCAAGAGCCTGAGAGCGACAAGGCCACGGAAGCGGCGCAGCAAGCTGCGGCTGCGCAAGCCACGAAGGAACAGGCGCAGGTTCAGGCGCGGGAAACCGCCGCGGCAGCGTCCAAGGCGCGGGCCGAAGAGGATGCCGCCCGGACCGCCGATTTGGGTGAGCGTCGGCGCAAGGCCGAGGCCGAGGCCCAGGCCATCCGATCCATGATGTCCACTCCCCAGCGCGTGCTGGTGGCCAAGAAGCCCGAGCCCAAGCCGGCCGTCGATGCCAAGGCCGCCGTCAAGGGTACGTTGCACAAACCCGCGGGCGGTACCGTGGCGGCCAAGCCGGCCAAGGTCGCTGGAGTAACCGCGCCTGTGGGGGCAAACGCTGGTGGAAAAGATGGCAACAAGGAGATCAAGTCAGCCAAGCTGTCGAGCAGCTGGGCTGGGGATCCTGCCAAGAAGAAGGAGCTCAAGACCCGTGGAGATACCTCGGGTGGTGTGGGGCGCAGCAGTTGGCGCGGCGGGCCGCGAGGCAAGCGCGGGAATGATCGTGATCGCGAGGAGCACGTTCCTGCAGCTCCGGCGGAAGTGCGCGTTCTGGAGATCCACGTGCCCGAAACCATCACCGTGGCCGAACTGGCGCACAAGATGGCCGTCAAGGCTTCCGAAGTCATCAAGCAATTGATGAAGTTGGGCCAGATGGTCACCATCAACCAGCCGTTGGACCAGGATACCGCCATGATTGTGGTGGAGGAAATGGGCCACAAGGCGGTGATTGCCGCTCTTGACGATCCCGAAGCCTTCACGGACGAGGAGGTGTCGGCACAGGTGGCGGAATCGGTGTCACGCGCACCCGTCGTCACGGTCATGGGCCACGTGGATCACGGTAAGACTTCCCTGTTGGATTACATTCGCCGCGCCAAGGTCGCTGCGGGCGAAGCGGGCGGCATTACCCAACACATTGGTGCCTACCACGTGGAAACCCCGCGTGGCATGGTGTCATTCCTGGACACCCCTGGTCACGAGGCGTTTACCGCCATGCGGGCGCGTGGTGCCAAGGCCACGGATATTGTCATTCTGGTGGTGGCGGCGGACGACGGCGTAATGCCACAGACCAAGGAGGCCATCAAGCATGCCAAGGCGGCCGGTGTACCCATCGTGGTCGCGATCAACAAGATCGACAAACCCGATGCCAATCCCGACCGTGTGAAGAACGAACTTGTCGTGGAGGAAGTCGTTCCCGAAGAGTTCGGCGGCGACTCGCCCTTTGTCGCGGTGTCCGCCAAGACAGGCCAAGGCATCGACGAATTGCTGGAGCAGGTGTTGCTGCAGGCGGAAGTGCTGGAACTCAAGGCGCCCGTGGATGCCATGGCCAAGGGTCTGGTCATCGAGGCGCGCCTGGATAAGGGGCGTGGCCCCGTGTCCACCGTGCTGGTGCAGTCCGGCACGCTGAAGACGGGCGACGTGGTACTGGCCGGTTCCACCTACGGGCGTGTGCGCGCCATGCTGGACGAAAACGGCAAGAGCATCAAGGACGCCGGACCATCGATTCCCGTGGAAATTCAGGGCCTCACTGAAGTGCCACAGGCTGGTGATGAATTCATGGTGCTGTCCGACGAGCGTCGAGCCCGTGAAATTGCGACCTATCGGGCCGGCAAGTTCCGCAATACCAAGCTGGCCAAGCAGCAGGCGTCCAAGCTGGAGAACATGTTCTCCGACATGACGGCTGGCGAGGTCAAGTTGCTGCCCATCATCGTCAAGGCCGACGTGCAAGGCTCGCAGGAAGCGCTGGCCTCCTCGCTGCTCAAGCTGTCTACCGACGAGGTCAAGGTGCAACTCGTGTATGCCGCGGTGGGCGGCATCAGCGAATCCGACGTCAACCTGGCGATCGCCTCCAAGGCGGTCATCATCGGCTTCAACACCCGCGCCGACGCCGGGGCCCGCAAACTGGCCGAGGGCAACGACGTGGACATCCGCTACTACAACATCATCTACGACGCCGTCGATGATCTGAAGGCCGCCATGTCCGGCATGTTGACCCCTGACAAGAAGGAAGAGGTCATTGGTACCGCCGAGATCCGGCAGGTGTTCAAGGTCAGCAAGATCGGCTCCATTGCCGGCTGCATGGTTACCTCGGGCGTGGTCCGCCGCACGGCGCGTCTGCGCTTGCTGCGCGACCATGTCGTCATCTTTACCGGCGAACTGGATTCGCTCAAGCGCTTCAAGGACGACGCCAAGGAGGTCAAGGAAGGCTTCGAGTGCGGTCTGAACATCAAGAACTACAACGACATCCAGGAAGGTGATGTGCTGGAGTTCTTCGAAATCAAGGAAGTGGCGCGTACGCTGTGATGGCGGTGGATTTTTCCCGGTGAAAAAGAAGTCGAGCACCCCCAACCGCGGCTTGAAGGTCGCTGATCAGATCCAGCGGGATCTGACGGAACTGATTGCGCGCGAGTTGAAGTACCCCCGTGTGGGCATGGTCACGATCCAGGGCGTGGAAGTCACGCCCGACTATGCCCACGCCAAGGTGTTCTTTTCTCAGTTGGTGGGCGATCCGAAGGCGGCCGAAGAGGGGCTGAACCAGGCCGCCGGTTTCCTGCGCAACGGACTTTTCAAGCGCCTGCATATCCACACGGTGCCGACCCTGCACTTCCAGTATGACCGCACGCAGGAGCGCGCGGCGGACATGAATGCGTTGATTGCCCGCGCCGTGGCGTCGCGCTCCAAGGACAACGAGTGACATGAAGCCTGCACGGACACGGGTCGTGAGGCGCCCCGTGCACGGGGTGCTGTTGCTGGACAAACCCCTTGGGCTGTCCAGCAACGACGCCTTGCAGAAAGCGAAGTGGCTGTTGCGCGCCGAGAAGGCCGGGCATACCGGCACGCTGGATCCACTGGCCACGGGCGTGTTGCCCCTGTGCTTTGGTGCGGCCACCAAGTTCAGCCAGCTGCAACTGGATGCGGACAAGGTGTACGAGGCCGTGGTGCGGCTCGGCGTGACCACCCGCACCGGGGATGCCGAGGGTGAAGTCTTGCAGGAGCGGCCGGTGCACGTCACCGAGGACGACCTGGCGCGGGTGGCGCAGCAGTTCCGTGGGCCTATCCAGCAGGTGCCGCCCATGCACAGTGCGCTCAAGCACGAGGGCAAGGCGCTGTACGAGTACGCCCGGGCTGGGGTAGAGGTGAAGCGGGAGCCCCGTAGGGTCGAGATTTTTGAATTGGATATGGGGCTTGATGGCTCTGTGACTGAATACAGTGCTATCAAATCGCGAGTGAAATGCAGCAAGGGCACCTACATACGCACCTTGGGTGAAGACATTGGCGAGGCACTGGGCTGTGGCGCCCACCTGACGTCGTTGCGGCGCATCCAGACGGGCCATTTCGACGTGACGCACTGCGTGACGCTGGCGGCCTTGGAGACCATGCCCGAGGATGAACGTCTGGCGTATCTGCAACCGGTGGAAAGCTTGTTGACGGCTCACACGTCTGTCACGTTGGACGCGGAGAATTCCGCACGCTTCCTGAGTGGCCTGCGTCGTCGCGGGCCTTGGCCGGATGCGGTGCAAGTGGCGGTATGGGGGGAGGAGCCCAGGGCCCTGCTGGGAACAGCCCACGTCAAGGCGGGCGAACTGATTCCGGGGCGGTTGTTGAGCCCGGTCGAGATAGATCAAATACTGAAAGCTGAACCATGACTCAAAAGCAAATTCGCAACATCGCCATCATTGCCCACGTGGACCATGGCAAGACCACCATGGTCGACCAACTGCTGCGTCAGTCCGGTACCTTTGCCGAGCACGAGAAAGTCGTCGACACGGTGATGGATAACAACGCCATCGAGCGCGAGCGCGGCATCACCATCCTGGCCAAGAACTGCGCCGTGAGCTGGGAGGGCACCCACATCAACATCGTGGACACCCCCGGTCACGCGGATTTCGGCGGTGAAGTGGAGCGGGCGCTGTCCATGGTGGATGGCGTGCTGCTGCTGATCGACGCGCAGGAAGGTCCGATGCCGCAGACGCGCTTCGTCACCAAGAAGGCCCTGGCCTTGGGGCTGAAGCCCATTGTGGTGGTGAACAAGGTGGACAAGCCCGGAGCCAACCCCGACAAGGTGATCAACGCCGCGTTCGACCTGTTCGACAAGCTGGGTGCTACCGACGAGCAGCTTGATTTCCCCGTGGTGTATGCCTCTGGCATCAACGGCTGGAGCTCACTGGAAGAGGGCGAGGCCGGTGAGCAGTGGGGCCCCGACATGTCGGCCCTGTTCAACACGGTACTCAAGCACGTGCCCGCGCACGAGGGCGACCCAGGCGCACCGCTGCAACTGCAGATCTCCGCGCTGGACTTCTCGACCTTCGTCGGTCGCATCGGTGTGGGCCGCATCAACGCAGGCACCATCAAGCCCGGCATGGACGTGTTGGTGATGGAAGGGGCGGAAGGCAAGTCGGTGAAGGGGCGCATCAACCAGGTGCTGACCTTCCAGGGCTTGGACCGCGTGCAGGTCACGGAAGCCGGCCCGGGTGACATCGTGCTCATCAACGGGATCGCCGAGATTGGTATTGGGGTAACCGTGACGGACCCGGTCAATCCGTCTCCGCTGCCCATGCTCAAGGTCGATGAACCGACACTGACCATGAACTTCTGTGTCAACACGTCTCCGCTGGCGGGCCGCGAAGGCAAGTTCGTGACCAGTCGCCAGATCTGGGACCGTTTGCAGAAGGAGTTGCAGTCCAACGTGGCGTTGCGTGTCAAGGAAACCGACGAAGACGGCATCTTCGAGGTATCCGGCCGCGGCGAACTGCACCTGACCATCCTGCTGGAGAACATGAGGCGCGAAGGCTACGAGCTGGCGGTATCCAAGCCGCGCGTGGTGTTCAAGGAAATCAATGGCGAGAAATGTGAGCCGATCGAACTGGTTACCGCCGACATCGAGGAAGGTCACCAGGGCGCCGTGATGCAGGCGCTGGGTGAGCGCAAGGGTGAACTGGTGAACATGGAGCCGGACGGCCGTGGCCGTGTGCGCCTGGAGTACCGCATTCCGGCGCGCGGCCTGATTGGTTTCTCCAACGAGTTTCTGAACCTGACACGCGGTAGCGGCTTGATCTCCAACATCTTCGACAGTTACGAACCACACAAGGGCGAGATCGGCGGCCGCAAGAATGGCGTGCTGATCTCCATGGACGATGGCGAGATCTTTACCTACGCCCTGGGCAAGCTGGACGACCGTGGCCGCATGTTTGTGCGCGCCGGCGACCCGGTGTACGAAGGCATGATCGTGGGCATTCACAGCCGCGACAACGACCTCGTGGTCAATGCCACCCGCACCAAGCAGCTCACCAACTTCCGCGTGTCCGGCAAGGAAGACGCGATCAAGATCACACCTCCCATCGACCTCACGTTGGAATACGGCGTAGAGTTCATCGAGGACGACGAGCTGGTGGAAATCACTCCCAAGAGCATCCGTCTGCGCAAGCGCCACCTCAAGGAGCACGAGCGCAAGCGCGCCAGTCGAGAGTGATGCGTCTCACGCATCAACGGGCCGTCTTCGTGATGGTGGCGGTGACCCTGATGTGGTCGATTGCTGGCGTGGTCACGCGCCACCTGGAACAGGCGCGCAGCTTCGAGGTCACCTTCTGGCGCAGCTTCTTCACGTTGCTGTCGTTGCTGGTGATCCTGCCTTTTTTCCAGGGCCGGGCTGTCTTCGCCAAAATCCGGCGTGGCTCGGTTTCCCTGTGGGTATCGGGCATATACTGGTGCTTCATGTTCACCTCGTTCATGCTGGCACTGACCCTGACCAGCGTTGCGAATGTGCTGATCACGATGTCGATCGGCCCGCTGCTCACGGCGCTGGCCGCGCGCTGGTTCATCGGGCATGCCCTGCCCACAAGAACCTGGGTGGCGATCCTGCTGGCCGGGGCCGGCATGGGCTACATGAATGGTTCCCAGTTGCAGGGAGGCCTGAGCCCGACCGGCACGCTGGTCGCTCTGTGCGTTCCGTTATCCGGCTCCATCAACTGGACCGTGAACCAGCACGCCCACACGCAGGGTGACGATGTCGACATGGTGCCGGCGGTATTGATCGGTGCCGTGCTGTCCTCGCTGCTCACCTTGCCATTGGCCTGGCCCCTGCGCGCCAACGCCCATGACCTGGGTCTTTTGGGCTTGTTGGGCTGCGTGCAACTCGCGATCCCCTGTGTACTCTCGGTCATGTGTGCGCGCGTGCTCAAGGCGCCCGAGTTGTCGCTGCTGGCGTTGCTGGAGGTGATCTTCGGCATCCTGTGGGCGTGGCTGGGCGCGAACGAAGCACCTGATGCCAGTGTGCTCGCCGGCGGCGCTGTGGTAATTGCAGCGTTGGTGGGCAATGAATGGCTGGGTTGGAGGCAACCAGTATGAACAGGCATCGAAGCGATGGCGGCCACGTCGTGGCGCAGATACGGGGTCGCGTGGGGTGCATCACCCTGAACCGGTCACAGGCCCTGAACGCGCTGTCCCTGTCCATGGTCCGGGATTTGACGTCCTGTCTGTTGGCTTGGCGCGATGACGCGCGGGTGTTGGCCGTGGCCGTGCGCGGCATGAGCAAGCACGGCGCGTTTGGTGCCTTCTGCGCTGGGGGTGACATCCGCTTCTTCCATCAAGCGGCCCTCAGCGGTGACCCGGCGCTGGAGGATTTCTTCACCGAGGAATACGCGCTGAATCACCTGATCCACCGCTATCCCAAGCCGACAGTCGCCTTCATGGACGGGGTGGTCATGGGTGGCGGCATGGGCATCGCGCAGGGCACGCGCTACCGCATCGTGACCGAACGCACCCGCATGGCCATGCCGGAGACCGCGATCGGCTTGTTTCCCGACGTAGGGGGCGGCTATTTCCTGAGCCGTTGCCCCGGCCGGGTCGGAGAGTACTTGGCACTGACGGGGGAAGTCATCGGTGCAACTGCCGCTCTGCACTACGGGCTGGCGGACGCCGCTTTGGAATCATCCGGGCTGGAAGGCTTGTGGGACACGCTGGCAACGCGGGATTTCGCCGATGCCGCGGAGCTGACGGCTTGGCTGGACAGCACTCTGGGAGGTGCGGTCGCGCCGGAGGTTTCTTCCACCGAGGAAATCGACCGCTACTTTGGATTGCCCGACTTGCCGGCTATGGTGCATGCGTTGCAGGACGCTGGCCCGTCCACGTTCGAGCAGCAGACACTGAAGGCCTTGCGCAAGAGTTCCCCTCTCATGCTGTCGGTGACGCTGGAGCAGATTCGCCGTGCCCGCCATATCGGCCTGGCCGACGACTTGCGCATGGAGCGTGACCTGGTGCGCCACTGCTTCCATCTGCGCCGTGGCGCCGCCAGCGAAACCGTGGAAGGCATTCGCGCCCTGGCGATCGACAAGGACCACAGCCCGCGCTGGAACCCACCGCAACTGGAGGAGGTGACACCGGAGATGGTGCATCCCTTCTTCACCAGCCCCTGGCCCGCGCATGCGCATCCACTGCGCGCCCTGAGCTCAAGCGCCTACAACTGCTGATATACCAGTTGCGCCAGCGGCATGAGCTGTTCGCGGGTCAACTGGCCGGACAGCGCGTAGCCAAAGCCCTGGTCCATCCAATAGAAGCTGTTGACAGCACCTTGGGTTGAAAAGCGGAAGGCCGTTTCCTGGGTGTTGCGCACCGAAGCATCGACGGCCATGGCGCCCAGATACAGCGTGACGCGCTCTCCCGCGGCGTTTTGGAACATGAACTGGGCACGGGCACCGGCGTCGCCCGGCAGGAGCCGCCCCCCCACCAATTCAAAGCCAGCCGTCGAGAGCTGCGGCAGCTTGAGCGACCGTCCCAGGCGCTTGGACAACCATTGCACCAGATGCTCCTGCTGAGCGCTGGTGACTTCGACCGGATGCCGTACCTCGGGGGCATACACGCCATGCGCCACCGACGCGAACCGGACGAACTGCTGGCCCGCCTGCGCCAGCATCCGGGCTTGGGAAGCGCCCGGGGCTTGTGCCAGCGTGCTGTCCACGCCGCCATGCGTCCACCATCCCAGGCCAAACGCAAGGGCAACGGTTGCTGCCATGCCGCCCCATTGCCACGCCTGTCGCTGTGCCTGCCGCGCCAAGGTCACGCGCCGGGCCGCGCCTTGCAGGCTGGAGGGGATGGGCTCGTCCAGCACCTGGGCATGCAAACCACGCAGGGCTGCGCGCTGCGCCCGGAAGTCGGCCAGCGCCTGTGTGGCCACCGGGTCGTTGCGCACACGGGCCAGCAAGGCCTCGCGGGTGGCTGCGTCCAGGCGGTTATCCACCAGGGCTTGCAGATCATCTTCGGACAGGGGGGCGGGGTGACCGGTAGGCATGATCTTGAAGAGGATTATTTCAGGCGCCGCAAGGTCGGCGAGCCCCCCGAACGGAGGACCGCATTCTCCGATACCGCGCAGGGAGCGTCCGCGTGCATCAGTTCGCGCAAGCGGGAGCGTGCTCGGGACAGACGGGACATGACCGTCCCCACCGGCGTCCCGGTGACGCGGGCAACGTCCTCGTAGCTCATGTCCTCCAGACACACCAGCAACAGCACGGTCCGCTGGGGCAGGGGCAACTGCAACAGGCAACGCTGCAAGTCCAGCATGCCGCTGGTGTCGCAGCCGGGTGCGGCCAGCTCCGGTGCCACATCGTCGATGTCGATCACCGCCAGGGGCGCATGGCGCAGGGTGTACCGCGTTTGGTTCGCGAACAGGTTGTGCATCACGGAAAACAACCATGCCCGCAAATCGGTTCCGGCGATCCACAGTCGCCATTTGCTGCAGGCGCGCTCCAGCGTGTCCTGCACCAGATCGTCTGCCGCCCAGGCGTCCCCGGTCAAGGCGCGCGCGTACCGGCGCAGTCCGGGCAAATGGTCGATGACATCCTGGTGCTGCATGGATTCGGTGGGTCATGACCGGCAGGCGCGACCTTCGGCCGCGAGCCGGGTCAGGGTTTGGCAGTCTGCCACACCTTGTTGAAGCCGTCGCCGGTCTTGTCGCCGGGCTTGGCATCCTTGACCCAGTAGTACAGCGGTTTTCCCTTCACGGCCCACTGCTTCTTGCCATCGTCGCGGGTGATCACGGAATAGTCGCCCGAAGCCCGATCGGTGTCAGACGCCATCAGGGGCGGCCAGTTCGTGGCGCACGGACCGTTGCACACAGACTTGCCACTGCCAGCGGCGTCCTTATCAAAGGTGTACAGGGTCATGCCATTGGGGCCCACCAGCACGCCATCGGACACCTTGGCGGGTGCGGACGCCATGGAGGCGCAGCCTCCGAGAATGGCCAGGAAAAGGGTCAAGGCGGCGGTACGAGGTGAACGGTTCATCGGGAGCTCCTGAAGGTGGGTCGCAAACACATGTCTGCATCTCCATGAACACCGGCAATGCCGGGTTTATTCCGGCTGACCCGAAATTTCCTACCTCTGGCGGTTCTTCATGGCGCGTTCCACCTCGCGCTTGCCCTCGCGGTCCTTGATGGTGTCGCGCTTGTCGTGCTCGGCCTTGCCGCGCGCCAGGGCAATGTCGCACTTGACCTTGCCAGCCTTCCAGTGCAGGTTGAGCGGCACCAACGTGTAGCCCTTTTGCTCGACCTTTCCGATCAGGCGCTTGATCTCGTCCTTGTGCAGCAGCAGCTTGCGTGTGCGCACGGCGTCGGGGCTGACGTGGGTGGAGGCGGTGTGCAGCGGATTGATCTGGCAGCCGATGATGTACATCTCGCCATCCCGGATGACCACGTAGCCGTCGGTCAGCTGAACCTTGCCTTCGCGCAGTGCTTTCACTTCCCAGCCCTGCAGCACCAGTCCAGCCTCGAACCGGTCCTCGAAGAAGTAGTTGAAGGCCGCCTTCTTGTTGTCGGCGATGCGGGTCGTCTTCTGGGCGGGAGATTCAGGTTTCTTGGCCATGTCGGTAGGTGGTGCCTTGCGTGCGAGGATACAAGGCCTCACTACAATTCAATTGCTTGCTGCGCCCGTTGCGAATTTTATGTGCCTGCGGGCGCAGGGCCTGAAGGCTCCACATCCACGCCCATGAAAACCGTCCACAAGTCTGTGTTGATCTGGTACAGCGCCGAGGAAATGTTCGCGCTTGTCACCGATGTTGACCGTTACCCCCAGTTCCTGCCGTGGTGCGATCACGCCAGCGCCCGGACCAACGAGGACGAGTCTGTGTCCGCCGAAATCGGCATTGCCTTCAGCGGCATTCGCCAGGCTTTCAGCACGGTCAATACCCACGTCCCCGGGCGACAGGTCCGCATGAAGCTGGTGCACGGCCCGTTTTCGCAATTGCAGGGGGAGTGGAACTTCACGCCACTGGGCGACGAGACGCAGCGCGCCTGTCGGGTGGAACTGAGCCTGACCTATGGATTTTCCAACATGGCATTGGCCAAGCTTGTGGGTCCTGTCTTCGACAAGATCGCAAGCAGCATGGTGGACGCCTTCGTCAAACGTGCCGAGCAGGTGCATGGATAAGTCGAAGTCGATGGAGTTGCGGTTGTCCGTGAGCGTCGTCTACGCCGCGCGCGCGCGTACCGTGGTCGAGTACCGCATGGAACTGAAGCGAGGCACTACCGTGGGGGATGCTCTGCGTTCTACCGGCCTCCTGGACTCGCTTGGCAAACAAGACTGCGATGAACTCGCGCTTGGCGTCTGGGGACGCAAGGCTAGCGGTACCCAAGCCTTGCGCGACGGCGACCGCGTCGAAGTCATCCGTCCCCTGCGGGTGGATCCCAAGGTCGCGCGACGCGTGCGCTTCCAGAAGCAGGGGGTACGATCGGCGGGACTGTTTGCGAAGCGGCGCAGCAACGCCAAGCCAGGGTATTAGATGCCTCGTGTGGCGACCATCACTGCTTGCACTCGTTGGTCACGAAGCCCTGGACACGTTCGATCTCGGCGGCTCGGTCGGCATCGCTGACGAACTCCATTTCGCCCTTGGCGTTGGGCAGCTTCATGCGCACGCCGGACTTGAGCACCGTCAGGGTGGCGCGGGCGCGTTCGCAGTTAAGCGCCTTGTCCTTTGCAGCTTTGTCAGCGGCCGACTTGCGCTTGGCGTCTTCCTCGTCTTCAGCCTGCTTCTTCTTCGCTTCCAATGCCGCGTCCTTTCCCGACGCCTGAGGTGCGCTGGCCGCGCTGGCTGCACTCGCGGGCTGGGTCGCAGCAGGGGAAGCCGGTGGTCGCACCGCCCCGGACGGTTGCTTCAGAATGCTCTTTTCGGGGATGTCGGCGGGAGGCGCACGATCGCTATAGACCTTGCGCCCATCCTTGTCTATCCATTGCCATTGGGCCGACACGATGGCAGGTGCAACGCAGGACGCAGTCAGCAGGAGAATATGTAGCAGCTTCATGCAGCTAGTTTAGCCTGCTCAGACCGCGCCAAGGCGATTCGTTTGTATCAATCCGCGCCTGCCACTATGGCAACAGCGTCCGCCTACAGCCCTCAAATGGGTTTGCTCCACGGGTACAATGCGCCATTTGGAGCTTTGACATGCGCCTGATCGGCAAAGCGCTCACCTTCGACGACGTCTTGTTGGTGCCAGCCTACTCCCAAGTCCTGCCCAAGGACACCTCTCTCGCCACCCGTTTTTCCCGCAACATCGCACTGAACCTGCCTCTGGTTTCGGCAGCCATGGACACCGTGACCGAGGCACGGCTGGCTATCGCGATCGCTCAGGAAGGCGGCATCGGTATCGTGCACAAGAACCTGACCGCTCAGGAGCAGGCTGCGCAGGTTGCGAAAGTCAAGCGTTATGAGTCCGGCGTACTGCGCGATCCGGTGGTGATCACTCCACAGACCACGGTGCGGCAAGTGATGGCGCTGTCTGAACAGCTTGGCGTCTCGGGCTTCCCGGTGTGCGATGCCGGCAAGGTGGTGGGTCTGGTCACCGGGCGCGACCTGCGCTTCGAGACCCGGCTGGACCTGCCCGTCAGCCAGATCATGACCCCACGCGAACGGTTGGTGACCGTGCCCGAGGGAACCACCATCACTCAGGCCAAGGTGCTGCTGAACCAGCACAAGATCGAGCGCCTGCTCGTGGTCAACGATGCCTTTGAGCTCAAGGGTCTGATCACCGTGAAGGACATCACCAAGCAGACCAGCTTCCCCAACGCGGCGCGTGACGCCCTGGGCAAGCTGCGTGTTGGGGCGGCGGTGGGCGTGGGTGAAGGCACCGAGGAGCGCGTCGAGGCGCTGGCCAAGGCCGGTGTGGACGCCATCGTGGTGGACACCGCACACGGTCACAGCCACGGCGTGATCGAGCGCGTGCGCTGGGTCAAGCGCCACTACCCGCACATCGACGTGGTGGGGGGCAACATCGCCACAGGCGCGGCGGCGCTGGCGTTGGTGGAGGCCGGCGCGGATGCGGTCAAGGTAGGTATCGGACCGGGCAGCATCTGCACCACCCGCATCGTCGCCGGGGTGGGCGTGCCCCAGATCATGGCCGTGGATTCAGTGGCCACCGCCCTGCGCGGCACCGGCGTCCCGCTGATCGCCGATGGCGGGATCCGGTACAGCGGCGACATTGCCAAGGCCATCGCTGCCGGAGCCGGTTCCGTGATGATGGGCGGCATGTTTGCCGGTACGGAAGAGGCACCCGGCGAGGTCATCCTGTTTCAGGGCCGCAGCTACAAGAGCTACCGCGGCATGGGCTCCATTGGCGCCATGCAGCAAGGCAGCGCGGACCGCTATTTCCAGGAGTCCAGCACGGGCAACCCCAACGCCGACAAGCTGGTGCCCGAAGGCATCGAGGGCCGGGTGCCCTACAAGGGTTCCATGGTGGCCATCGTTTACCAGATGGCCGGCGGCTTGCGAGCCAGCATGGGGTACTGCGGCTGCTCTACCATTGCCGACATGCACGAGCGTGCCGAGTTCGTGGAAATCACATCCGCCGGCATCCGCGAAAGCCATGTGCACGACGTGCAGATCACCAAGGAAGCGCCAAACTACCGGGCGGAGTAGGGCACACCCCCAGGCTGCGCGCACTTCGTGTCGCTGCGCCACCCCCCTGCTTGGGGCAACACCAGCGGACCGGCAAAGCCGGATTCGCGGTGTTTCTGGGTTGAAGACACGCATAGACACGTTTATCGCAAGCACGTCCCATGCAACACCAAAAGATTCTCATCCTCGATTTCGGGTCCCAGGTCACCCAGCTCATTGCACGCCGTGTGCGCGAGGCGCACGTGTTCTGCGAGGTTCATCCTTGCGATGTGAGCGATGAATGGGTGCGCAACTACGCAAAGGACGGGCTGCTCAAGGGCATCATCCTGTCCGGCAGCCACGCCAGCGTGTACGAAGAGAGCACCGACAAGGCACCGCAGGCGGTATTCGAGCTGGGAGTGCCGGTGCTGGGCATCTGCTACGGCATGCAGACCATGGCCCAGCAACTGGGGGGCAAGGTGGAGGCCGGCCATACGCGTGAGTTCGGTTCGGCGCAGATCCGCGCGCGAGGCCACACCAAGCTGTTCGATGGTATTGCCGACCACACCACGCCCGAAGGCCACGGGCTGTTGGACGTGTGGATGAGCCACGGCGACAAGGTCACCGAGATGCCGCCGGGCTTTCGCCTCATGGCATCGAACGAGGCTTGTCCCATCGCCGGCATGGCCGACGAGGAACGCGGGTTCTATGCAGTGCAGTTCCACCCGGAGGTGACTCATACCGTGCAGGGGCAGGCGATCCTGAATAGGTTCGTGCTCGGCATCTGCGGCACTCGTGCAGACTGGATCATGGGCGACTACATCGCCGAGGCTGTCGAAAAGATCCGTTCCCAGGTCGGCAACGAAGAAGTCATTCTTGGACTGTCCGGCGGGGTGGATTCCAGCGTGGCGGCGGCGCTCATCCACCGCGCCATCGGCGACCAGTTGACCTGTGTTTTTGTAGACCACGGCCTGCTGCGGCTGAACGAAGGCGACATGGTGATGGACATGTTCGTGGGCAAGCTGCACGCCAAGGTGGTGCGCGTGGACGCCGAAGCGCAGTTCCTGAAAGAGCTCGCCGGCGTCAACGATCCCGAAGCCAAGCGCAAGATCATTGGCAAGGAATTCGTCGAGGTATTCAAGGCCGAGGCCGCCAGGCTCAAGGCCGGGCACGACCGGCACGTGGCGTGGCTGGCGCAGGGCACCATTTATCCGGACGTCATCGAGTCCGGCGGCGCCAAGAACAAGAAGGCCGTCACCATCAAGAGCCACCACAACGTGGGTGGCCTGCCGGAACAGCTGGGTCTGAAGCTGCTCGAGCCCCTGCGGGAACTGTTCAAGGATGAAGTGCGCGAACTGGGCATTGCCCTGGGCTTGCCGCACGACATGGTGTACCGCCACCCGTTCCCCGGCCCAGGGCTGGGCGTGCGCATCCTGGGTGAAATCCGCAAGGAATACGCCGATCTGCTGCGGCGCGCAGACGCGATCTTCATCGAGGAACTGCACAACTTCAGGAACGACGCCGGCAAGACCTGGTATGAGCTGACCAGCCAGGCCTTTACGGTGTTCCTGCCGGTGAAGAGCGTGGGCGTGATGGGCGATGGCCGCACCTACGACTACGTGGTGGCCCTGCGCGCCGTGCAAACCAGCGACTTCATGACCGCCGACTGGGCCGAACTGCCCTATGCCCTGCTGAAGAAGGTGTCCAGCCGCATCATCAACGAAGTGCGCGGCATCAACCGCGTGACCTACGACGTTTCCAGCAAACCACCGGCCACGATTGAGTGGGAGTGAAATCGGGTCTTTCGGGGACTATCGCCAGCTATCGAAAAGCTGTCGTAACGTGTTGATTTAAAACGAAATGCGTCACGGCATCTATCGGTAGCTATCGCCAGCAAGCGGAGCAAGTTGGCGGTAAAGGTGACGGTAGATTCCAAAGGCCGGATTAAGACCCTGCCGTTAACTATTCGGACCAAACCGGTCTTTGACGGTAAAACACTCATATGGAAAGCTTGTTTCATGCGGCTTTCCGGGCATCAGCAGGTCTCCTGACCCCTGACGGTAAAAGCCGTCACGAACACGAGGAAAAGCCTCGATGCTTGCCGTCCATGCCTTCGCGGTCCTGCACGGCGAGAAAGGGGACACCCCAGCCGAAAGCGTAGGCGCAGCCTCGATTGCCACCTTTGCTCCCAAGGACCGCGCCTTGTCGCCTCTGGAAATCCGGCTACTGATAAGGCAAATGGAATCGGTGGGGCCACCCATCCGACCATCAGGCTGGCGCTGCGCATGATCCTGCTGACGTTGGTGCGCAAGAGCGAGTTGATTCAGGCCCGGGATGAGGTCGATTTCGAGAACGCAACTTGGATGATTCCGAAGCAGCGCATGAAGGGGCGCAATCCGCACGTGGTCTACGGCTGCAGTCGATGTGGAGCAGGGCGCCGCCGAGCTTCCAGAGCTGGCGTTCATAGATGATCAAGGCCCAACGGCTCACCCGCCTCATGTCTCGACTGCGCACCTGCGCAATGTGTTGGCCGGCCTGACCGACGCCGAACTCGCTGCATTGCCCACGAGATTTCGCGGGAGAAATGGAACGCCGACGACGACCGGTATTGCCTGCGTAAGGTGAGCAATAGCCGCTGTTCTTGTCGTAGAAAACGGATTTAGATGATAATATTTCCATATTTTCTCGTTGTCGACAACAAAATGCCCGCCATCACCGCTATCCAGTACACACAAGATCAGATGCGCACACTCACTGGCGTGTCTGCGGAGACGGTTCGGCACTGGCGCAAGACCGTCCCTTACTTGGCTTCCAAGACGGGCAAGGCGGCGCGCTTCAGCTTTGCGGACTTACTGGGATTGGCTATTACGAACGAGTTGGTCAGCTCGTTGGGAGTTCACATTGGTTCGGTGAGTGCTGGCGTTGATCGGCTGTTCAAGCTGCTCACCGAGGCAAACGCACCAACATTGGATGGCGCCATCGTGTTCGTTACGTCTACTACGGCGAGCCTTCACGAGTCAGGCTCTTGGCTCAGCGCAAGTGCGCCAACGCAGCCGACGCTTACTATCCCACTTGATCCGCTGGTCGCACGGCTACAGCAGCACATGTTGCCCGTGATGCCGGCGCCTGCCCAAGCTGCACTTCCTTTTCCGCCTGAAGCCGTTCGGAGTAGGGCGTGAGCGCTGCGACACTAGAGCAAGTTCTTGCTGCAACCGGCTACTTTCCGGATGGGCAACCTGCGGCCGGCCTTCGACTCGGAAGCGATGCACAGGCCTCCCGCCGTGGCCGCGTCTTCACGCCGGATGCCTTGTGGCGAAGTAGCTCTTCTCTCACCGTCTACTTCAAGTTCGAGCAAAACCCTCCGGCTGAGGATGTAGTTAGCCAATGGCGACGCGAGGTTTGGAACGAAGGGTTCGCGCCGCTGTTATGGGTCATTTCTCCGCAGCGCATCGATCTGTACAACGGCTTCGGCACGCCCGTCAAAGACGGTGATGCGCAGAAGTACCTGATCGGACGCTTCGAGACCATTGAGGCGTCTCTTCATCAACTGGACGAACTCGCTGGCAGACTGGCGATCGAGACCGGTCAGTTTTGGGCCAAGGCACCGACCGTCGATCGCAAGACAAGTGTCGATCAGAAGCTCCTGTCAGACTTGGCGTTTCTCGAACGCGATCTCGTTGCGGGCAATCTGGCTCGGAGCGCGGCCCAGGCCTTGATTGGTCGGGTGATTTTTACCCAGTACCTAATTGATCGAGCAATCGTCAGTGCAGCCCGACTGCGAAAGGTGTGCGGCCACACGGCTTTGCCGGCGATTCTGCGAGAGCGGTTTGCGACCGCGAAGCTATTTGAGTGGCTGGCTCAGACCTTCAACGGTGATATGTTCCCGCCATCGTCGGTAAAGACGACGCCAGCTGCCCATCATCTGAAGCGTGTCGCCGAGTTTCTGGAAGCGGTAGATCCGCAAAGTGGTCAGCTCAGCTTCTTCCCGTATCAGTTCGACGTGATTCCGGTTGAACTGATCAGCTCGATTTATGAGCAGTTCGCACACGCCGAGCCGCGTGCAAGCGGGCAGAGAACAGAGGCATTGCGAAACGGCGTGCACTACACACGCCTGTCCGTCGTGTCTCTGGTCCTCGATGAAGTGATGGACGGCCTGTCGGGACAGGAATCGGTGCTGGATTTGACCTGCGGCTCCGGTGTTTTCCTGGTCGAAGCATTGCGGCGCTTGGTATATCTGCGCACGCAGGGCGAGCCCCCCACGCGGGATGTGATCCGCTCAACGCTTTATGAGCAAGTGTATGGCGTGGACATCAGCGAAGCCGCTATTCGCGTGGCCGCATTCAGCTTGTACTTGGCGGCGCTTGAACTGGACCCCGATCCGCAGCCGCCGCAATCCCTGAAGTTCCAGCCGCTGATTGGTAAGACCTTGCTTGTCGGCGATGCTCGAACCGTTGAGCAGCAAGGTGATGGCAAGGCAGTGCTTACGACGATGACAGGGCCTAAGCAGTTCGACCTGATCGTCGGTAACCCGCCCTGGAGCTTCAAGGGACAGTCAGGAACCGAGGCACGGCGCAAGACGATGGCGGCAGGTATCCCGGCCCAGCCCCGTGGGGAAGGTCTCGACTTCGTTCTGCGGGCGGCGGAGTTTTCGCACGAGAAGACGCGGTTTGGCGTCATTCTCAGCGCAACGCCGTTCTTCAGTCGCAGTGGCACAGGCATGAAGGCGGCTCAGCACGTCATGCGCGAGTTGGCTCCGGTGACGCTGGTCAACCTGTCCAACTTGTGCAGTTGGCTCTTTGCAACCGCAACGATGCCAGCGGTAGTCCTCTTTGCGCGTCATCGACCAAAGCAGCGAGCGGATCAGGTCACGGTCGTTCAGATTCCATGGACCCCCAGCGGTGCCAGAACCCATTCGTTCGAAGTGGCGCCAAGCGACATTATCAAGTTGAGCCTCGGAGAGATCGAGAAGCAGCCCTTGAAGTTAAAGGCTGCTGCGGTTGGGCGCCGCCGTGATCTGGTGCTGTTGGAGGAACTGACCGCGACGTATCAAGGCCTGGGTGACAGACTCGTGTCACTCGATACGAAGTTCCGCGATGGGCTGACCCAAGGTAGTCCGGCGAACCAAACACGCAATGCCCGTGAAATGAGGGGGTTGGAACTGCTGCAGGCCAATGATATGCAGCACTTCCGAATTCCTGGTGATCTGCCGACGTACAACCACTCGGAAGCGCAGTGGCCGCGCTCACGTGACACGTATCGAGCTCCACTGTTAATTGTCAAAGAGATGGTGGTGGGGCAACCGCGGACTCTTGTCGCGGTGGCTGATCGCGACCTTGTTTTTACCGACTCGTATTTCGCTGCGGCACTTCCTTCAAGTCATAAGGAAACGGCGCATCTGCTTGCAGCGATTTTGAGTTCCGCGCTGGCATCATGGTTCTTTGTCCTGACAGCGTCGGAGTTCGGCATCTACAAACGAAAGTTGCTGATGCGCGATGTGGGTTTTCTGCCTGTGCCCGAGTTTGCATCTGCCATGGAGTCGCAGGCGGGACGGCGTTTGCTGGTGTTGGAGAAGGCGCTGCGCGAACGTGAGGTCGAAGCTGAAGACTGGAATACCTTGGATGAAGCGGTCTTCGATTTGTATGGGCTTGGTGAGCCCGACCGCGTAGTAATCCGAGACGGACTTTTGCGCGCTGGGTGGCAATGGGAAGAAGGTCGCGAAGCTTCGATAGTTCCATCGGATAGCAACGTGGAAGTAGCGTCGTATGCCCAGACATTTCTGTCGGTGATGGATGGCTGGTTCTCTGCGCGCAAGAAGCGGCACATGCGAGCGGAGATTGTCGATCTACCGCGGGGGGCAGCTCTTCGCGTTGTGCGCTTTGTTGTAGAAGACGGGCCTGGGCAGGCCAGCGTAAGCGTCATAACCCCGGACGGCGAGTTGAACGATGTGCTTGCACGCATCGGTAAGCGCTTAAAAGTCAAAATTGCGACTGCCCTCAGTGCCGAGAGAGAGTTGCGCGTCCATGGGCGCAATGAGGTAGTCATCATCAAGCCCGCAGCTCGACGCCACTGGATGGGTATCGCTGCGCTGGAAGATGCCGATGCTGTAGTCGCAGAGAGTTTTTCAGGGGGCAACGCTTGAGGATTCCCTATGAGACACCTTCAGCACTCGGCAGGGAGTTCATCGAGCTGGCACCCGAGGTCGTTGCTGCCATTCTGCTGACTCTGGCAGCAGGCTGGCAGCAAGCGTGTGTGGCTGCTGACGTGAATACCGATGCGGGCGAGGTGCTCATGACGGAGCGCTTGCGCGACGGGATGCGCAGCGCGTTGAGGAACTCTCCATGGAAGCTGATCGTGCTGCCCGGCACTGAGTCGCGCTCGAAGAGTAGCGTGGTACTACCGGATGGGCGTACCGACATTCCGTTGATGATGATCGAAGTTTTCTTGCGCACGCAGGAGCACGACCCTCACGCAATCATCGAATGTAAGCGGGTTGCCGGATCGGACACGCATCTGTGTCGCGAGTACATCATCGAAGGGGTCGATAGATTCACTAGCGGCAAGTACGGTGAGAACCACGCTGTCGGCTTCATGGTCGGCTATGTGCTCTCCGGCACGTCTGCGGCAGCCGCGAGCGGCGTCAATGCCTACCTGTCACGAGTCTCACGTAACGCAGATCACCTCGTGCCAATCGCCATCATCGACTCCCCGACATGGCACAGTAGACATGTGCGTGCGGAACCCTCAAGTCCAGTTGATCTGCACCACGCGTTCTTGGGATTTGCAGGCGTCTCGGAGGAGTGAGAGACGGCGAGCATTTTTTGTTGCTGGGCTGCGGTTGATCCTGTCATGGTACTTTTCATGGCATTGGCGAGAGTCCTGTACTTAAGTTATTGATTTGTATTTGTTATTTTATTTTGTTGATCATCGAGTGGGAGTGATCGGCGTGCTACTCCGCCGCCGGTAGCCTCAGCTCCACGCGCAGACCGCCCAGCGGCGAATCGAGCAATTCCACCTTGCCGCCGTAGAGCCGGGCCAGATCATCGACGATGGCCAGGCCCAACCCCGAGCCGGGAACTTGCTCATCCGCCCGCACGCCGCGGCGCAGCACGGCGGCGCGCTGCTCGGGGGGCAGTCCCGCACCGTCGTCATCGATCGTGATGACCAGATTGGAGCCCTCGTTGCGGGCGTTGAGCGCCACACGCCCGGCGGCCCATTTGCAGGCGTTGTCCAGCAGATTGCCCAGCATCTCCTGCAGGTCCTGGGCTTCGCCGCGAAAGGCCAGGAATTCCGCAAACGGCCCCACGGTCAGTTCAATCTGGCGGTCGGCATGGATGCGGCGCATGGCCCGCACCAGGCCTTCGACCACCGGCCGCAGCGCCGTTCTGGCACCGGGCAGGCGGGTGCTGGCCGCCGCTTGGGCGCGGGCCAGGTGGTAGTCCACCTGGCGTCGGGCTTGGGCCACCTGGTCCGTCACCAGCCGGGACAGTTCCGTGCTGGTACCCTCCTGGGCGCTGGCGGCATTGGCCAGCACACTCAAGGGCGTTTTCAGCGCATGGGCCAGGTTGCCGGCGTGCGTGCGGGCGCGCTCGACGACCTCGGCGTTCTGCGCCAACACGGTATTGAATTCTTCGATCAGTGGGGTGATTTCCGCCGGGAATTCGCCTTCCAGGCGTTGCGTCTGCCCGCTGCGTACCTGGCCCAGGGCCGCACGCAGCTTGCGTAGCGGCGCCAGACCCACGAACACCTGCACCAGTGCCGCAATGACCAGTCCGCCGCCCAGCACGCCCAGCGCCAGCCAGAGCGCACCAGCAAAGCGCTCCACGGGCTCGACCATCTGACTCTCGTTCGCAGCCACGATCAGGCGAAAACTCCGTGTCTGGCCGTCGGGCGCGTCGTCGATGCGCACACGACGTTCCAGCAGGCCCAGCATCTGGCCGTCGGGACCGACCACGCGGTGCTGATGCAACTCGCCGTCGGCGGGCATCTGCGACGGCGCGGTCAGCACGCGGTCCCACAGTGAACGGGAGCGCAGTTGCCCGGCAGCGCCGCCTTTCGCAGCTTCATCAATCCGGTCGACCTGCCAGTAGTAGCCCGAGTAGGGACGGCTCAGACGTGGGTCACTCAGCGGCAGCGCCAGCGTGGGGTGGCCCTGTTCGTTCACGGTCAGTTGGGCCGTGAGCTGATCGAGGTGCGTCTTCAGCTCGGCATGGAACTGCGCCGTCACATGCTCTCGAAACAGACTCGTCAGGCCCCAGCCGGCCACCAGAATCGTGGCCGCGATCCAGAACAGGGTGCCGGCCAGCAGTCGGACGCGCAGCGAGCCACGCAGGGCGGATAGGGTCATGAGGCCGCAGTGAGTCGGTAACCCAGGCCGCGCACGGTTTCAATCAACCCTGGCGGCAGCTTCTTGCGCAAGCGGGCAATGAAGACTTCCACCGTGTTGGAATCCCGGTCAAAGTCCTGCGCGTAGATGTGTTCCACGAGATCGCTGCGCGACACCACCTGGTCGCGATGGTGCATCAGGTAGGCGAGCACACGGTACTCATGGCTGGTCAGCGTCAACGCCTGCCCGCCCACCGTGGCGCGACTGTTGCGGGTGTCCAGCGTGAGCGGGCCGCACACCAGTTCCGCGCTGGCGTGGCCCCCAGCGCGACGGATCAAGGCCCGCAGCCGGGCCAGCAGCTCTTCCATGTGAAAGGGCTTGGCCAGGTAGTCGTCTGCTCCGGCGTCGATGCCGGCCACCTTCTCATGCCAGCCGTCGCGTGCCGTGAGGATGAGCACCGGCATTAGGCGAGCGGCCGCGCGCCACTTGCGCAGCACCGTGATGCCATCCATGCGCGGCAACCCCAGGTCGAGGATCACGGCGTCGTAGGGTTCGGTGTCGCCCAGGTAGTGGGCATCGACGCCGTTGTCGGCCACGTCCACGGCGTAGCCGGCGGCACCGGCGCCTTCGGCCAGTTGCGCGCGCAGGGTGGGTTCGTCTTCGACGATGAGGAGGCGCATCAGCGTTGGCCTCCAGCGGGTGGGACGAGCGGCCCGGCGCCACGTCGGTCAGGTTCGCCCTGGGCCTTTTTGCCGATCAGCGTGCCGTCACGGGCGTCGAGCTTGAGTTTGACGAGGTTGCCACCGGTGCGCAGCACCTTGACCTTGTAGACCCAGCGATCCGGGGCAGGAGCGTGCTCGCGTTCCAGTTCCACATCGACCACCTGGCCGGGATAGTCGCGCTCCACCCGTTCCAGGATGGCGCGCAGCGGCAGCACCTCACCCGCCTCCAGCGCCTGTCGGGCGCGGTCGTGATCGTCTCCCGCAACGCCTGCGCCGCTGGCGCAGGCCAGGATCAACGCCCACAGCGGGGCCAGCAGCTTGCGCCAGGGGCGACTTGAAAAACGATTGAACAGCACGACGAACCCCGGCTTCCTGGTTTTCAGTAAGTCGCTTTTATAGCTTTACGAAGCTGAACGCCACATGAACGACAAGTTCACTTTCCGTTCAGACCACCCTGAGCATAGTACGCCTCATCGCAACCCCAACAGGAGCTTGTCATGCATCGAAACTCAACCACCACCGCGCTGCTCACCGCCCTGGCATTCGCCTGGGCCGCCAGCAGCATCGCCGGCCCACGCGAGGATCAGCTCGCCCAATACGCCAGCGCCGCCGAGGCTGCCAACCCGGCGTTTGCCGGCTTTTCCGCCGAACGCGGCAAGACCCTGCACACGCTGGCCTTCGCCGGCGGCAAGCCCGACACCCCCGCGTGCGCCTCCTGCCACGGCAAGGACCCGCGCGTCGCGGGCCGCAGCCCGGCCGGCAAGGCCATCGATCCCATGGCACTTTCTGTCGCTCCGGCGCGCTACACCGACCCAGCCAAGGTCGAGAAATGGTTCCGGCGCAACTGCAACGAAGTGCTGGGGCGTGAGTGCAGCGCCCAGGAAAAAGGCGACTGGCTGAGCTTCATGTTCGGTCAGTAATCAGCAGACAGACACACACAAGCAAAGGACCCCATCATGAACATCCCCTATCGCCCCCTGGCCATCGGCCTGCTGACCCTCGGTTTTTCGGTGATGGTGCTCGGGCGGGCACAGGCCGGCGGCAGCCACTACTACCCGCCGGTTGCCGATGCCGTCGTCAAAGAAGAGTGCGGCAGCTGCCACCTGAGCTTTGCCCCCTCGATGCTGCCCGCCAGTTCCTGGAAGCGGCTGATGGCCGACTTGAAGAATCATTTTGGCGATGACGCCAGCGTCGACGCGGCCACTGCCGCCAAGATCACCGACTACCTGGTGGCCAATGCGGCGGACGCGACTGGCCAGCGCTACAGCAGCAAGCTGCTGCGCGGCGTGTCGGTGGTGAATGCGCCGCTGCGCATCACCGAGTTGCCCAAATGGGTGAGCGAACACCGCAAGGTGCCGGCCTGGGAGTGGAAGCACAAGGACGTCCGCACCAAGGCCAACTGCGCAGGCTGCCACGTGGACGCTGCCAACGGTTACTACGACCAGTAAGGGCCGGACCCGTCATCAGCAGGTGTCATCTTTGATCGTGATTCCCATCGTGTTGAAAGCATATCCATGAAGATTCTGCTCACCACCCTGATACTCCTTGTGGCCCTGGCCTGGGGTTGGGACGTCGTCCACGCGGCCAGTTCGCCGACAGCCCATCCCCTGTGGATCGCGCGGCAACAGGCGCTGTACCTGAGCGGGCTGCTGTCGGTGGCCCTGATGTCGCTGACGATGTTTCTCTCCACGCGCCCAGCGTGGCTGGAGAAGCCCCTGGGTGGGATGGACCGCATCTACCGCACGCACAAGTGGGCCGGCATCCTGGCGGTGTCGTTGGCGGCGCTGCATTGGCTGGTCGAGATGTCCAGCGACATCCTGAAAGCCCTGATCGGGCGGGAAGGGCGCGTCCCGAAGGAGAAGTTCACCGGCTTGCTGGAAGTCCTGCGCGACTTGGCCGAGGACATGGGCGAATGGGCGATCTACGGCGTGCTGGTCATGCTGGCGATCACGCTGTGGAAGCGGTTTCCCTACCGAGCGTGGCACGTTACGCACCGTGCCATGCCGGTGTTGTTTCTAATGCTGGCCGGGCACGCGGCGTTGCTCGCACCCCGGGCATACTGGGCGCAGCCGGTGGGCGCCCTCTTGGCCGTGCTGCTCGCGGCCGGTGTGTACGGCGCCGTCCGCTCCTTGCTGGGTGGCATCGGTCGCGTCCGCGAGGTGTCGGGTGAGATCGTGGCCATCGAGCATCCCGCGCCCGACATCACCACCGTGCGCTGCCGGCTCGACCCAGGCTGGCGTGGACACCGCCCGGGCCAATTTGCCTTTGTCACGTTCGACCCGAAGGAAGGCGCTCACCCCTTCACCATTGCCAGTGCGGATCAAGACGACCGAGTCATCAGCTTCCAGATCAAGGCGCTGGGCGACTACACCCGTGGCCTGGCGCGTCGCCTTCAACCCGGCCAGACCGTGCGCGTGGAAGGGCCTTATGGCCGCTTCGACCTGGCGCGCCGCGATCCCCATGCACGCCAGATCTGGATCGCCGGGGGCATCGGGGTGACGCCCTTCCTGGCTTGGCTGGAGTCCTTGCAGGCGCAGCCGACGAAGGCGCCGCACGCCGACCTGCACTACTGCACACGCGACCGAACCACGGACCCCTTCGTGCCACGCCTGCACGACTTGTGCGCCGCACTGCCGGGTGTGCGCCTGCAGGTGCATGGAGCGCGCCAGGGGGCCGTGTTGAATGCGGCTTCGCTGGGGTTGGGGTCGCGAAGCGCGGAAGTCTGGTTCTGCGGCCCCGATGGACTGGCCAAGGCCCTGCGCGAGGGGCTGCGCGCCATGGGCAGGGGAGTACGCTTCCATCAGGAAGCCTTCGAAATGCGGTAGCCCGGGGCCTTGGGGTAGTGGGTGGTTGGGCTGATAATGGCTTGCCATTTACCCGTATCATGTACCTTCCACCACCCTTTACCGCCCGGGAAAGAACCCACGCCCAAGACCTGATCCGGGCGCACCCGTTCGCTAGCCTCATCAGCGTAGACGATGACGGTGCGCCCTTTGTCTCGCACATCCCGCTGCACCTGGAGCTGCGCGCAGGCGCGGGGACCGAAGACGAGTGGGTGTTGCTGGGCCACCTCGCCAAGCCCAACCCGCACTGGCGTTATCTGGAGGCGCGGCCCCGTGCCCTGGTCACCTTTCTGGGGCCGCACGCCTTCATGACGACCCGCGTCTATCCGGACCGGGCGCGCGTGCCGACCTGGAACTATCTGGCGGTGCACTGCACCGTGCAGGCCCGCTTGATGGACGATCCCGCGGACAAGGATCGCTTGCTGAAGAAGCTCATCGCCGACCACGATCCGACCTATGCCGAGCAATGGCGTGGCCTGGGTGACGCCTTTGCGCACCGGATGCTGGCCGGCATCGTGGCAATGGAATTGACTGTTGCGAACGTGCAGTGCAAGCTGAAGCTCAACCAGCACCGGCCCGAATCCCATGCCGCCCTGCATGCCCTCTATGCCGCCGGAAACGAGGATGAGCGCGAGTTGGCCCGATGGATGGAGCGGCTGGAGATGATTCCACACGGTGACCCGCGAGGAGAAGCGACATGAAAGGCGCGTTCGGTCTGGTCGGCCTGTTGTTGGCCATGGCGATGGTAGGTGTGCTGGTGAAAAGGCAGATGGCCAGCACCGGACTGAGTGCACCCGCGAGCGAGCCTCGCGGCACGGTTCGTGAGCAGTCGCAACACATTCAGCAGCAATACAAGCAGGCGGTGGAAGAGGCGATGCAAAAACCACGCGACGTGCCGGACGACAAGTAGCGGGTGAGCCCAAGGCATGGATGACACCGACTTCATGCGGCTGGCGTTGCAGCAGGCACGCGCAGCAGCGGCGGCGGGCGAGGTGCCGGTGGGGGCCGTGCTGGTCAAGGACGGTGTGGTGATCGGCACCGGGCGGAACGCCCCCATCCAGTCCCACGACCCCACGGCCCATGCCGAAATCGTGGCCCTGCGCGAAGGCGCTGCCATGCTGGTCAATTACCGGCTGGAAGATTGCGAACTTTTCGTGACGCTGGAGCCCTGTGCCATGTGCGCCGGTGCCATGCTGCACAGCCGGCTCAAGCGGGTGGTGTTTGGCGCGACTGACCCCAAGACGGGCGCGGCAGGCTCGGTGCTAAACCTGTTTGACTCCCCGCGGCTCAACCACCACACCCAGGTGCAAGGGGGTGTGTTGGCCGAGGCCTGCGGTGTGGTGCTGCAGGACTTCTTCCGCGACAAGCGCGAGCTTGCCCGCGCCATGGCCACCCCGCTGCGCGAGGACGCCTTGCGCACACCAGACGAGCGCTTTGCCCACCTGCCGGGCTACCCTTGGTCGCCACACTACGTTTGCGACCTCCCATCCCTGGCGGGCTTGCGTTTGCACTATCTGGACGAGGCACCGGGCGCCCAGACCGGGCCTACCTATCTGTGCGTGCACGGACACAACAGCTGGAGCTACCTGTATCGCAAGATGATTCCCGCCCTCCTGGAGGCGGGACATCGGGTGGTGGTCCCGGACCTTATCGGCTTTGGCAAGAGCGACAAGCCCAAGAAGCCGGCGTTTCACAACATCGGGTGGCACCGGCAGTTGCTGGGCGAGTTTGTCCAGTGGCTCGGCCTGCGCGACGTGGTGTTGGTGACACCCCCGTCAGGCGTGCCGCTGTGGCAGCCGCTGGTGGCCGCCGACACCCCGCACTTCCGTGGTCTGGAGACTTTGGACGAGCCCGCGGATCTGGACGACCCCGAGTACGCAGCACCCTATCCCGACCGTGGGCACACAGCCGGACCACGGGCGTTGGCGGATGCGATACTCACCGCATGAGCCACATCTACATCTATTCCCCCTCCAGCGCTGGGCGCGACAAAGCCGCTTTCCGGCGCGGCATTTCGCGGCTGAGGGCCTTGGGACATGAGGTCGAACTCGATCCTGACGCTCTGTCCAGTTCCACGCGCTTTGCCGGCACCGACGAGACCCGCCTGGCCGCTATCCACCGGGCAGCCGCCAGCGGTGCGGACGTCGCCTTGATTGCGCGTGGTGGCTATGGTCTGACACGCATCCTGCCGGGCATTCAATACAAGACGTTGAGCAAGGCCATCGAGCGCGGAACGGAGTTCGTCGGCTTCAGCGACTTCACGGCGCTGCAACTCGGCTTGCTGGCCAGGGCGGGCGCCACGAGTTGGGCCGGTCCCTCCGTTTGCGACGACTTTGGCGCGCAGGTAGAAGACGATGGCGCACCTGATGTGGTGATGGAAGCATGCTTTGACGATTTTCTGAACGGGAGCGGGGAGGGGGCAGGCTGGAGCGTGTTACCCGAACGCACACTGGACTGTGGGGCAGAGCCGGGCCACACGGAACTCCATGTGCGCAAGGCGACGCTGTGGGGTGGCAACCTGTCGGTGCTGGTTTCCTTGCTGGGCACACCGTATTTCCCGGACGTCAAGGGCGGCATCCTCTTTCTGGAGGACGTGGGCGAGCACCCGTACCGCATCGAACGCATGCTGACGCAACTGCTCCATGCCGGTGTGCTGGCCCGCCAGAAAGCCGTGGTGCTGGGGCATTTCACCAACTTCAAGGCGGCCCCCAACGACAAGGGCTTCAAGTTCGGCACCGTCGTGCAATGGCTGCGCAGCCACCTTGCCACGCCCGTCCTGACCAACCTGCCCATGGGCCATGTGTCCACCAAGGTGTTGCTGCCCGTGGGGTGCAAGGCGTCCCTGGTGCTGGAAGGGCGGTCCGCCATGCTGCTGTGGGCGCACGGACACTGAACAGGGCGACTTGATGGACCTGAACGCCCTGCAACATACCCTGCGCAGCTTCGCGGCCGAACGCGAGTGGCAGTCGTTTCATACGCCCAAGAACCTAGCCATGGCACTGATGGTGGAGGCGGCGGAACTGGCTGAAATCTTCCAGTGGATGACACCCGAACAGTCCGTGGCCGCGCACACCGACCAAGTACTGCGGGAACGTATCGGCGAAGAAGTGGCTGACGTGCTGCTGTACCTGGTGCAACTGGCGGACCACACCCGCCTTGATTTGCAGCACGCGGTGGCCCGCAAGCTCGTGAAGAACGCCAAGAAACATCCGCCGCTGAAGCCGGGCCTGCCGGTGGGGCCGGTGACGCTCACCGAATCCCAGACGCATGTGCTCATCGATTGGGAGAACGTCCAGCCCAAGGAGACGGACATCCGAGTGCTGGTGCCCGACGTCACCAACGTCTGGATCTTCCATGGACCCAACCAGAAAAAGGTCGGGGCGCATCAAACGTCCTTTGGAGACCGGATCACACTGATCCCCATCTCCCGCACGGGCAAGAACGCGCTGGATTTCCACCTGAGTTTCTACATGGGGTACATCACCTCGCGCAACCCCAAGGCAAGGTTTGTGGTCATCTCCAACGACCAGGGCTATGGCCCCATGCTGGAGCACGCCGCCGATTTGGGCTTTGCCGCAAGCCAGGTGGGCTTTGGCGGACGCAAGGCACCCGCCAAGCGGGCGGCAACGAAAAGGGTCGCAGTCAAGAAGACCACGCCCAAGAAGTCCGAACCCCAAACCCAGCAGCCCAGCGCCCAGGTACCTGGCAAAAAGGCGGTGGCGTCCAAGTCCCGCCCCCCCAAAACGAGAGTCCATTCAGCGACCGCTCCGCAGCCGGCTCCCGAGGTTTCAAAGGTGGCCCGGACCACCGCCGGTGCGGGCAAGTCCACGGTCACCAAGAGTTCCCCCAGGACCGCCAAGAAGGCCAAAGCGCCAGCCAGGAAGCCCGCGCAGGCAGCGGTTGAAACTGCGGACCCGGCTCACGCCCACGTGGTGGCTGGTCTGAGAAAGGCCAAGGACAAGCCCAGCCGCAAGGCCCGCCTGTACGGGCTGGTCAAATCGTTCATGAACGTGACCGACGCCAATGATCCGGCCGTTGAGGCGGCGGTCCAGCGTCTGGTGGCTGCGGGCCGGGTGGAGATTGACGACAAGGGAGCGGTGAAGGTCAAGCTGTGACCCCGTCAAGCGGAGTGCTGCAGAAGGGTGGACGCCTGGATCGACCTTGGAATCCGATTTTGAGTTATCCGCTGGTTAGTTAACGTAAGATACATCGTATGAAGTACAAACCACGAATAGACCGACGACTCTTTCCACTGTCACATGTCTACCACTTACCCGTGTACTGCTTGGCCCGAATGGCTGCGGCAATGAGTTCGGCGGAGTCATCCCGGCTGGCGCGGTGCGCAAAGTCCATGGCGGAAAGTTGCTGCTGGTTCTTGATCTGCGGGTCGGCGCCAGCGTCCAGCAACAGCTGTACGGTTTGGGCGTTGGCGTATTGGGCCGCCATCATCAGTGGCGTGCTGCCGTTGGGCGACTCGGCGTCGATATAGGCATGGTGCTCCAGCAGCAGCTTCATCATGTCCAGATGGCCGTTGGTGGCCGCGTAATGCAGCGGTGTCCAGCCGGGTTTGTTCACGTCGGCATCCCGGGCCATCAGCTTCCTGGCTGCCACCAGATTGCCTCGCAGCGCCGCGATCATCAGCGGGGTTTCACCTTGCGGAGTACGCTCGTCGACCTTTGTGCCCGGCCAACTCAGCAACACTTCCAGTACGCGCTCCGAGGGTTCGTCCAGGGCAATCAGCAGACCGTGACGCAACTGCGGATCGATGGTATTGGCGTCAAAACCGCGTCTGAGTAGCGTCAAGACTTCCTCTGCGTCGTCTCGTTTGATGGCCCGGAAGAAATCGTCGTAGGAACCCGCGCTTGCAGAAATAAATCCTGTAAAAACATATAGATACAGAATATATCTAAGGTGTTTTATCAAGTTCTACTCCACTAAAAAGGCGGCTGAAGTTGGCACTCGTGGCCGCGGCGATGGTCTCCAGCGGACAGTTGCGCAACTGTGCCAATTGCTTGGCCACCCAGGGCACATACGAGGGGTTGTTGGTTTTGCCGCGATACGGCACGGGCGCCAGATACGGGCTGTCGGTCTCAATCAGAAGTCGATCCAGCGGCACGTACGCAGCGATCTCCCGCAAGTCCACAGCCGTGCGAAAAGTCAGGATGCCGGAAAACGAGATGTAGTAACCGGCGTCCAGCGCCGCGCGAGCCACTTCCAGGGTCTCGGTGAAGCAATGAAACACCCCGCCGGCAGACCCGGCACCGCCGTCCTCGCCCTCCTCGCGCAGGATGGCCAGTGTGTCGGCCGACGCGCTGCGCGTATGAATCACCAACGGCTTGTTCAAGGCCCGGGCCGCGCGAATGTGGGTGCGAAACCTTTGGCGCTGCCACTCCATGTCCGCCACCGTGCGCTCACCCAGGCGGTAGTAGTCCAGTCCGGTTTCCCCGATGCCAACAACCCGTGGCCGTTGGCCGAGCTCCATCAGATCCTCTTGAGTCGGTTCCCGGACGCCTTCGTTCTCCGGATGGACGCCCACCGTCGCCCAGAAGTTGTCGTACGCCAGGGCCAGGCCCTGCACGGCGTCGAACTCTTCCAGCGTAGTGCAGATGCACAGCGCACGGGAGACCTGAGCCTGCGCCATGGCGTTGCGAATCTCTGGGAGTTGGGACGTGAGTTCCGGAAAGGTCAGATGGCAATGCGAATCTGTGAACATATGAAGCTGGCCCATCGCCAAGGGGGCGGTGGTTGCGACGAACGAAAACCTCTGTGAAAGTGACTGCGGAAATCCCGCTGGAGACCTTACATGGTCTGCGTGCTGCGGTCCGAGCTAAGGTGTTTGCCCAGGATGTACTCGATCTTGTTTCTCAGCTCCAGTGACTTTTCCTCAGGCGGGAAATGGATGCCGACGCCCTGCTTGCGGTCGCCACCCGCGTGCGGGGGGTTGACCCAGGCCACTTTGCCGGCAATGGGGTAACGCTGGGTCTCGTCAGGCAGGGACAACAGCACATATACGTCCTCTCCCAACTTGTACTCGCGTGTAGTCGGCACAAAAATCCCCCCGTGAGTGAACGCTGGGATGTAGGCGGCGTACAGGGCAGCTTTTTCCTTGATGGCCAGTTGGATGACGCTGGGACGCGGGGTGACGACGGGTTCAGCCATGGACAGGTTCCGGTAACCGTTTCATCGGTTGGAGTTTAGAGCGTTTCGGGCCTGGCTCACAAGCGATTCAAGCATCAGACCGGCATTGAAGGGATGCTCCACCGTGCGCGCCGAATCCCGCAGAGACTTGGACCACTGCGCCAGGGTGGCTACGGGCACAGCCCTGGGCAAGTCGGCTGGGTTGAAAAAGCGGGGTGGCGCCAGGACGGCCGTGGCCAGCATGTCGTGACACAACTTCTGCAGGGCGGTCACCAGCTCTGCGGGCGACCAGTCCTGCACTGTCGCCACTTCCCCCCGAGCCATGGCCATAGGCAAGGCAGCCCAGGAGGAACGCTCCCTACCGCTTTGCGCCAGTGCCAACGCGTCAGCCGGGCGCCCGCCCGCAGCCTTCAGCCAAACCGGCGCATCCGCCTGGCCGACGCCCTGCTCACGCAGCCACGTCAGACACTGAACTTCGGTCGGCCAACTCATGCTGTGGCCCAAGCAACGGCTGCGGATGGTGGGTAGCAACTGGTGCGCGGCCTCGCTCGCCAGTATGAATTTGACGTCCCCCGGTGGCTCCTCCAAGGTCTTGAGCAAGGCGTTCGCGGTGACCGTATTCATCCGTTCGGCCGGGTAGACGAGCACCGCCTTGCCGCGTCCGCGGGCACTGGTGCGCTGGCAAAACTCCACGGCGTCGCGCATGGCCTCGACCCGTATTTCCTTGCTGGGTTTGCGCTTCTTGTCATCGATATCGGACTGCGCCTTCTCGCTCAACGGCCAGCCCAGAGCCAACATGTCGGTCTCGGGCATCAACACGCACAGGTCGGCGTGGGTGCGGACGTCGATGGCATGGCAACTGCCACATGTCCCACAGGCTCCATGCATCGAGGGTTCGTCGCACAACCAGGCGCGTACCATGGCCATAGCTAACGGGTACTGTCCCAGGCCGGATGGTCCTTGCAGCAGCCAGGCGTGTCCCCGCTGGGCGAGCAAGACGTGGGTCTGTGCTTCGATCCATGGCGCCGACGTGGAAACCTCGACCGATGACGCGTCTGTGGTCCCACTCATGCCAACCATCCCTTAGCGCGCACAGCAACCAGCACGTCCTGCCAGACCCGATCCATCGTTTGCGCCGCGTCGATCCGCGCAAAGCGCCGCGGATCGGCATCGCGCCGTAGCGCGTATCCGGTGGCCACTCGACTGAAGAACTCCAACGGCTGCGCCTCGAACTTGTCCGGCACCCGTGCTCCGGCCAGACGTTGCGCGGCAATGGCCGGCGGCAGGTCAAACCAGATGGTCAACTCGGGTTCACGAACAAATCTACCTTCTGGAGCAGACACGCTCTGCACATGACGCTCCAAAAACGAGAGCACTTCCAGGTCGAAGCCCCGCCCTCCCCCCTGGTAGGCGAATGTCGCATCGGTAAAACGGTCGCACAACACGACCTCGCCTCGCGCCAGGGCGGGCTCGATGATGTGACGCAAATGGTCGCGCCGGGCGGCAAACACCAGCAGTGCCTCCGTCAGACCGTCCATGGGGTCATGCAGGAAGATGGCGCGCAGTTTTTCCGCCAGCGGCGTGCCGCCCGGCTCGCGCGTGAGCGTGACGGCCCGACCCTGCGCGCGAAACGCCGCTGCCAATCCGTCGATGTGCGTGGACTTGCCCGCGCCGTCGATGCCCTCAAAGCTGATGAAAAGCCCGGCCGTGCTCATGCGCTCACTGTCCCCGCTGGTATTTGTTCACAGCGCGATTGTGCTCTTCCAGCGTGGCACTGAATTGGCTGCTGCCATCCCCGCGCGCCACGAAGTACAGCGCCTTGCTCGACGCCGGTTGCACGGCGGCCAGCAACGAAGCCTTGCCAGGCATGGCAATCGGCGTGGGCGGCAGACCGGGCCGCGTATAGGTGTTGTACGGCGTATCGGCCAGGAGATCGCGCTTGCGCAAGTTGCCATCGAACTTCTCCCCCAGACCGTAGATCACCGTGGGATCGGTCTGCAGCGGCATGCCCAGGCGCAAGCGGTTGGCAAACACGCTGGCCACCAGGGGCCGGTCACTGGCCCGCCCCGTCTCCTTCTCGACGATGCTGGCCAAGATCAGCGCTTGCTGCGGGGTCTGCAACGGCGTATCCGCGCGACGGCTATCCCAAGCGGCTGCCAGCCGCTTGTCCATGGCACGCCGCGCACGCTTGAGAAGGCTCAGGTCGCTGCTGCCCTTGGCGTAGGTGTAGGTATCTGGAAAGAAGCGTCCCTCGGGATGCACACCGGCCTCGCCCAGCGTCGCCATGAGTACGGCATCGGTCATGCCCCTGGTATCAGGCTTGAGGGAGTCGGCCTTGGACAGAGCCTCGCGCACCTGGCGGAAGGTCCAGCCCTCGACCAAGGTGAGGGAACGGAGGGCCTCTTCGCCTCGCACCAGCTTTTGCAGCAAGCCCCAAGGCGTAATACCGGTTTCGATCTCGTAGCTACCGGCCTTGATCTGGCGCGCCTGCCCAGAGAGGCGAAAACACCAGAACAGCAGCGTGGGCTGAACCTGGAGTCCGGCGTCGGTCACCGCCTGCGCCACGGCGCGAGCAGGGGTTCCGGGCTCGATGGACAGATCCACTGGACTCGAACCGGACAGGGCGAGCGGCTGGTGCGCCCAACGATAACCCACGACGACAACGGCAGCCGCCGCGAGCAACAGAAACACCAGCCATCGACGCACAGCCCCACCCCTCATAAGACATTCTCGGCCGATGATAATGGACCCATGAATACTGCACTTCACGGCGTTGCCCGGCTGAACCACCTGGGCGTGCTTCGCGCGCAGGGCGAGGATGCGGCCAGCTTCCTGCACGGACGACTCACACAGGACTTTTCTATGCTCGATGGTGCCCACGCGCGCTTGGCGGGCTACTGTTCCGCCAAGGGCCGCATGCTGGCCAGCTTCATAGGGTTCAAGCAAAGTCCCACCGATATCCTGCTGTTGTGCCACCGGGACATCCTGGCTACCACGCTCAAACGCCTTTCCCTGTTTGTGCTGCGTGCCAAGGTCAAACTCAGTGACGCGAGTGGTGACTTCCAGGTGGCAGGTCTCGCTGGGGAGGCCGCCACCGCCCTGCTCGGCCCCAACACGACACCCTGGACGCGCAGGGCATCGGGCGCTGCGAGCGTGGTTGGCCTGTATCCCGCGCTGGGTGCGGCACGTGCGTTGTGGGTGGCACCGGTGAACGAACCGCTGCCCGCAGGCCGCCAGATGGAGCCCGATCTGTGGCTGTGGAGCGAGGTGCGTAGCGGCATCGCCATGATCAGCGGCCCCGTGGTGGAGGCCTTCGTGCCGCAGATGCTCAATTTCGAATCCGTCGGTGGCGTGAACTTCAAGAAGGGCTGCTACCCGGGCCAGGAGGTGGTGGCCCGCAGCCAGTTCCGCGGCACACTCAAGCGGCGTGCGTATCTGGTCCACTGCGATGCGGCGCTGGCCGTCGGGCAGGAGGTGTTCCACAGTGCGGACGCCGAACAGGCGTGTGGCGCCGTCGTCCAGACCGCGGCGGCGCCTGGCGGGGGTTTTGACGCCATCGTGTCCGTTCAGATCACGGCAACGGAGACCGGAGCACTGCATCTGGCATCGTCACAGGGGTCGAAGTTGGAGCTGCTGGAACTGCCTTACCCCCTGCTTGCAGACGTCTAGTGTTGCAGTTGCTCCCGGTAAGGCATCGGAATCCGCTCACGCACCTTGGACAGGTAGGCGCTCGGAGTGGCCTTCAACGCCTCGCGAAAGGCTTCTAGCGCGAGAGTGGGCGACTTCTCCGTCGACTGCGCGTAGATGTTGCCCAACTTGAGCCAGGAGTCGACGGCGTATTCGGGCCAAAGTTGCTTGCGTCGCATCAGGACATCAATGGCCAGCGCGCTGTCACCGGTCTTTCGGGCCACTTCGTAGGCCACATCGATCACATCCGGATCAAACAGATTTTCCGACAGCAGGGTCTTGATCTTGGCCACCGTTTGCGGGTAGCGGCCCGTCCGGTACAGCAGCAGTACCTCCAACGTTCGCACGGACGCAGCCGTCGGTTGTATCTTGCGGGCGCGTTCGAAGTACAGCTGCGCCTGGTCCACCTCGTTCAGCTTCAGGTGCGCACGCCCGATGTTCGTGAGAATGGCCGGCACGTAGGGACGAGACGCAATGACCGACTCCCAGATCCACAGAGCGTTCTTCCAGTCACCCCAGTGCGCCAATTCGTCGGCGAGCATGGGCGTGATCTTGCGATAGTGAGGGTTGATCTCGATGCCTTCGTGCATCAGTTTCAGCATCTGCGCCTTGACCGGCTGCCAGCCGACGTTCCCTGGCACGCCTGAGTTGGAGATGGCCAACCCCATGCTTACGGCGCGCACGAGTTTTCGCTCGCACACTGCCGCCTGATAGCTGATATAGGCCGCCACGACCAGGCACACTCCCAGCAAGGCTGTGAACATCGTTGCAGCGCCGCGTGAGAGCACCACGGGCCGTGGAGCGAAAGTCGGTTCCGCAACGTCGCTCCAGACATTGGCTGCTGCCAACCAACCCATGTAGACGGCAAGGAGCGCTCCCGTCCCAGCCAACCTCCAGGGAAAGCCCGCACCGCTCACCACCAGCAACGCCAGCATGCCGCCAAGCGCGACGGCGCGCTCAAGTCCCTCACGCCCGGATGACGCCTTGCACTGCCGCCAAGTACGCCAGGCTGCGTGGCACAGGTACAGCGCCATGCCCGCAAGGAAGATCCAGCCGGCCAATCCATATTCGCCCAGCAATTGAAGAATCTCGTTGTGCGCGTAATAGTCAGACTCAAGACCAATCCCCGGCGGTTGGTACAGGGGAATATCGACCTCCCACGCGCCGGCACCTACGCCACTCCAGGGGCGGTCTGCAATCATCCGCATCGTGGCCCTCCACATGTTGATGCGCAGCGCAAACGAACCCCCTGAGTACTCGGCCGGTCGAGCAATGGACGCAGAACGGCTCAGACTGCGCTCCAGTGCGCTGACGCGGCCATCGGGATCGTGGGCGGCGTTGATCTGTGGATGTCCCGAACCCACCGAACCCAATCCCAACACCGTACCCAGAAATATCGCGCCAGCCCAAAGGCGTTGCGCACGTGTCCAACTGGACATTTCCAAATTCGCGCGAAAGGCATAGAGCACCGCGGGAATCAGAATGAGCAATAACATTAGGGCTATCAGCGCTGACCGTGTCCCAGTCATCAGGATCGCGAGCACGCACAGGCCATTGGAAAGGGCCAGCATGCGGATCAACGCGGAGGTTCGCACCTGCGCCCACAGCCACACCGACAGCGGCAGTGAGGTCACGAGAAATTCCGCCAGGAAATTGCGATTCACGAAGGTGGAGGCCGGCGGAGGCCCCTGCGGAAAGAGACCGAAGTTGAACCAAAACTGCAGTGCTGCCCAAAGGGCGGCAATGGTGGCGCCCATGTGAATACCCGTCGTCATCAGCGGCAGCCGCTCACGTGTCAGCGTATTGGCGCATAGCCAGCCCAACAAGACCACGATGAACCACCGGATCGCCTCTACCCCCGCGAGATAGGTGTGCGACCACACCATGCTGCCGAGCGCATAGATCATCAGCAACAGCGGCAAGTACAACTCACGATGCCATGTAAGCAACGATCTCTGCGTCCGGAGTTGCCAGAAGAACACGATGCCGGCCGTCAGGGTACCGAGGGACACGATCATGGATTTCAGCGTGTCCTGCAGCATCTCCTCGTGCGAAACACCGAGCCCGGCGACCAGCACCATCATCAGCGCCAGGATAAAGACGCTGGCGTCGCCCGCAGGTGTGTGCACGCCGTTTGCCGGCAGCGTCACGAAAGGGACTCCGTCGATGCGCGCATCGCCTGATGGGCAATTCCGGCCTCTTCAAAGGGCTCTCCTTCTGGCTGGAAACCCAGGCGCCGATAGAACCCCTCGGCACTGCATTGGGCGTGCAGCAGCACTTGCGTGTCGCCACGCTGCCTGGCGGCTGTCATCAAAGCACGCAATACTGCACTGCCCAGACCCCCACCCCGCAATACCCTGGTGGTGGCCATGCGGCCAATACGCCCAATCTCCGACGCGTGCCTCAACAAACGTCCAGTTGCCACGGGCTGATCCAGACGGTTGTAGGCCACGGCGTGCAAGGCCGTCGCGTCGGCCTCGTCCCACTCCATCTCGAGGGGAATGTTCTGCTCCTGCACGAATACATCGGTGCGCAGCCGCGCGGCGTCCTTGCCCAATTCACTCCAGGAGCCGCAGCGAACGCTCAACATCGGCTGCCCGGCTTCGTAGTTCTCGAGCACGTCGCGAAGCGCCTGAGGTAGGGGTGTGGACTTCTGGGTGACGGGATCGGCAAATACGTAGACCAGTTCTCCCTGAACCAGGGCGTCGTTGCCGCGAAAGACCGCGGCCGTGAACCCCATGGAACTACGCCCGAGTCGGGAGCACCTCAGGCCGATCTCCAGGCTGTCGTCGTAGCGCGCCGAACCGTGGTATTCGAGGTTGGACTTCTTCACGAACAGGTCACCGCCGAACTGCTGCAAGGTGGCCTCGTATGGCAACGCCAATGCGCGCCAATAGTCGGCCATGGCGGTGTCCAGGTACATCAGGTAGTTCGCGTTGAAGACGATCTTCTGCATATCCACTTCGCACCAGCGTACGCGCAGACGGTGCAAAAAACGGAAATCCTGACGTTTCATGGTTGCCCCTGAAATGCTGTTGACGCCGAGGATAACGTACACGCAACCTTGTCCCGCCTTGAACTGCTGGGAATTGATTATTTACCCATCAATCAAGAAACAGTGATGGAAGCGTGGTAGATTTCGCGAGGTTATCAAGTCTTCAATGAAGGAGAACGGGATTGGGCCAAACTCAGCATGCATATTTGCGATTCATCCGATGCGCCACCGCCATGGGGATCGTCGCTGGTGCGCTGGTCTCGACCGCGTACGCCGAACCGACCGTGGCTGGAACCATCAAGAAAGTCAGCGGCGATGTCCGGATTGAGCGCGCGGGCAAGACCCTGGCAGCCAAGGTGGGCGACGGTGTCAACGAGCAGGATCGCATCGTGACGGGAAAATCCAGCAGCGTGGGGGTTACGCTGAAGGACGACACACTCATCAGCGCCGGGGCCGACAGCCAGTTGGTCGTTGACCAGTTCGCGTACAACAATGTCACCCGTGAGGGGGGCATCAAGGCAACCTTGTTCAAGGGCGCGATGCGCTTCATCTCTGGCTTGATCGCCAAGCGCGATGCGCGGGCCGTGGCGGTTTATACGCCCACTGCCACGATCGGTATTCGCGGAACCGACTTCATCGTGGAGGTACCGAATGAATAAGTCGATCAAGGCATTGGTGGGGCTGATGGTGCTGGCCGGGTTGGCGGGTTGTGCGAGTCCGGAACGCTTTGTTCTGCTGCCTCAGGAAGATGGTTCGAAAAGCGCGATCGTCGTTCGCTCCAAGGCCGGTCAGGAAGTCACCCTGGACAAACCTTACGCTACCGCGGCAGTCAGCGGCAGCAGAGTTGAGCAGGGAACGACCGACGCGGCGACCGTCAAGCAACGCTATCAGGCGCTTGAGGATGCCTTGCCTCCCAAGCCGCGCGTGTACCTGCTCTATTTCGAAACTGGCGGAGACACGCTGACACCGGAGTCGGTCGCCAAAATGGATGATATCCTGAACGATCTGAAAAGCATCCCCGCTGCCAACCTGATGGTGATCGGTCATACGGACAAGGTGGGAACCGACCAGGTGAATGACAACATCTCCACGTTGCGCGCCAACACGGTGCGCACCCAACTGCTGACCAAGGGTGGCAACCAATTGCAGGTGGAAGCGGTCGGTCGCGGCAAGCGTGATCCGCTGGTGCCTACGGACGATGGCGTGGCCGAGCCCCGAAATCGGCGCGTCGAAATCCGGCTGCGTTAACGCCAGTACCTGCCGGAAACCCCATGCACCACACCGTGCAGCCAGCGGCTGCACGGTTCGCTCAGCGCACGACGAATACCAGAGCCGTGCGGGCCGGCAATATAAAGCGCCCGGTCGCGGACTCGTAGCGGGCTTGGAGGCGAGGCCGTTGATCAGCAGCGCCGCGCGCCTGATGCACAGGGTGCAGCGTGTAGGGCTTTCCCTTTTCCTCGGGCAGCACCAGTTCTTGCGGCGCCTTGCCCACATTTACGAAGTACAGCAGTTCCTGAAACTTCGCACCGGCATAGTCCTTCCCATCCAGGTGGCCGGCCTGGATCACGGGGTTCTGATCGGGTCCGGTGTTGTAGAAACGCAAGCGCCGTGCGACATCCTCCGCCGTTCGCAGGCGCAGCAAGCTCGTGCTGGCTCGGATGCGCAGCAAATCGCGGAACATGTCGCGCGCCAGGCGTATCTGTGTTGGCGTCGGCTTGATCGCCGGATTGCCCAGAAGCGGCCGCATCCAGGGGTAATGGGCGCGGTTGTCAACGGCGGGCGGCAGGCCCGTACCAAAGTAGTTATCCTGGTAGCTCCAGTCGATGCGGTTGAACCAATCGCCCGAATCGAAGCTGTTGCCGTCCAGGGACTTGGAGCGCAGCGTGTCCACGCCGGCGTGGAAATACGCCACGCCCTGGCTCAGGGCGTTGAGCGCGACACCCAGCATTTGCACCCGCACCCGGTCGTCCCCTGAGGTGTTCGCCGGCAGCCGGTAGGCATTGATGTCGAACAGCGTCTGGTTGTCGTGGTTTTCCACGTAGTTCACCACTTCGCCAGGCTGGCTGACATATCCTGCGGGCTGGCCGTTGTAATCCAGTTGCTGCAGGGTCTTGGAAGCCCCGGTGTGGTCGGTCATGGCATATTCGCGCAGGGATCCCGCCAAGCCCACGCGCACCAGGTCCGCAGTCATCTTGAGCTGATTGAGCACCGGCCGCGCTGCACCAGCCATGGGGTTGGGGTCATACAACAACCCGTTGATGTAACCCTGGTTGCGCACCAGCGCTTCGCGCGCGTCCGCCGCAGACCCACCACGGATGGCGTCGCGCCCGCGATCGCTGAACGTGCCGATGCCGGTGCCGTTGAGCATCAGTTGCGATGCTTGCGGGAAGCGCGCGCCGTTGGCCACTTCTCCGAAGTTCCACCCCTCCCCGATCAGGTTCACCTCGCGCCCAACCGCTTTGCGCAGCCGCGCCTTCAGTGCCACCATCACGTCCCGCGGCTGGTGCGCCATGAGATCGAAGCGAAAGGAGTCGATCTTGTAGTGCCGCGCCCACAAAGCCACGGAGTCGGTCATGAGCTTGCCCATCATCAGGTGCTCGGTCGCGGTGTTGTCGCAACAGGTGGAGCGCTCCACGACACCGTGGGCGTCGAGCCGGTGGTAGTACCCCGGCACGATCCGGTCCAGCACCGACTTGTCGCTCTGGCCAGATGCCGCCGTGTGGTTGTAGACCACGTCCATGCCCACCCGCAGCCCGGCTTTGTGCAGGGCCAGTACCATCTCGCGGAATTCGCGGATGCGAACGGCGCCGTTGGCCGCATCCGTGGCATAGCTGCCCTCGGGTGCATTGAAGTGAAACGGATCGTAGCCCCAGTTGAAGCAGTCACGAGCGGCCGTTGCCATGACGGCAGCCTGCTGCGCCTCGCTATCGGCTGGCGCAAGTGGCACGCGGGGCGACACGCAGCCCTGCTCCGGCACACTCGCCAGATCGAACACAGGCAACAGGTGCACGTCGGTCACGCCTGCCGCCGACAGCGCCCGCAGGTGCCGCATGCCATTGGAGCGCGGGTTGGTGAAGGCCAAATACTTGCCTCGGTGCGCCACCTTCACGCTGCGATCGTTGGCGGAGAAGTCGCGCACATGCAGTTCATAGATCACCATGTCGGTTTGTGCCGCCACCCTGGGCACAACCGGAGATTGTTCCCAACCCACCGGTTTGAGCTCGGGCGCATCGAGGTCCGCGATGTAGCTGCGGCGCGAGTCCGTGGTGAGGCTCACCGAATACGGGTCGGTCACACGATTGCGTACCAAACCCACACCGGGCACGAACACGTCTACGAGGTAGGCGTAGTACTGCCCGGACAGGTCCGCGGGATGCGAGACCTCCCACAGGCCACTGCGAGCATCTCGCTGCAAAGCCAGGGACGTCGCAGCGCGTGTTGCACCCCCGCGGTACAGACAGACGGAGACATCCTGGGCCGTTGGCGCCCACAATCTGAATTGGGTGCGAACCGGCTGCCGCGTGACCTGGGCGCCCAGGTCGTCTGCGTCCGACGCGCGGACGTACAGATCGTCCAGCGCGCCAGGTAACTGCGTGCTGCTGGCTGCGAGCACCTTGCCCTGCGCGTCTTCCTGAACCAGCACCAGTTGATCACGCACAAGCTCGGGCACCCGCACCGCGTCGTTGGCGTGCACCGCCAGCACCACGCCCGGTGCGACGAACTTGAAGCGTTGCACGACTTCCGTAGGTACAGCACCGCCAAACGGCTCCAGCGCCAATGACCCGTCGGCCCCGCCAACCGCCGCTCCGACGCGCGCCAAGATCTGCCCGTTACGCGAGTGGTACAGCCGGAACCGGCCGTCAGGTGAAACAGCTACCTTGGGCCATTGGAGCAAGTGGTGGTTCAGCCAGTAGGCATCGGCCGACGTGGCAGGAGCCCCGGCGGGAGCTGCGTGGAGAACGGTTTGAGCATGAGCGCTGTTACACGCTGCCGCAAGGCCATCGCGATCCCGAGCCGCGACCGGTGTGGCGAGCAACACGCCTCCCCAACCGAGCCACAGAGCAGTCAAGAAGGTTCCCTTGCGCGCCAAGTCGCGAACAAGGTGGGCACATGGCAGTAGCGTCGATTTCATGGGCAGAAACGATATGTAGTATTTCTACATTTTCGACGATGATGTGGAAAATTTCCATATATCTCGTCGAAGCTACGCAAATACTCCGTTGCAAAGTCGTGGTAGTTTGCCTACATTGACGATCAGAAGGAATGATCATGACCACATCCAATCATCGCTTTGACTGCCCGCCCTCTCGATTCTCCGCGCGCCCGGCGTGTGCTTGGCTGTTGCGTGGGCTGCTTGTATCCGCGGCGCTGTCCGCCTGTGGTGGTGGCACGGCCGGTGCAGGTCCCGCCTCCCCCCCGTCGGCCACGGTTCCTCCACCGCAGGTAGATGTTTCGACAGTTGCCAAGTCCGATCCAGGTAGTGCATTGCAGGCGCAGTGGCAGCATGGCGCCTTCATGGAAATATTTGTGCGCGGCTACAAGGACAGCGATGGCGACGGCATCGGTGACCTGAGGGGCATCACACAAAGTCTGGACTATCTGAAGGATCTGGGCATCAAGGGCATCTGGCTCATGCCGGTGACCCGCAGCCAGGACCACGACCACGGCTACGCGGTGACCGACTACCGCAACATCGAAAACGCCTACGGCAGCCTGGCCGACTTCGACGAACTGGTGGCCCAGGCGCACGCGCGGGGCATCGGCATCGTCATCGACTACGTGATCAACCACAGCGCGGCGCAGAACCCCTTGTTTCAGAACGCCGCTGCCGCGCCGGACAACCCCTACCGTTCCTGGTACGTGTGGCAGAACGTCGCACCCTCCGGCTGGAACATCTTTGACCACAACCCGTGGATCACCACGGGCAATGGCGCCTACCTGGCCCAGTTCTCCCCCACGATGCCGGACTTCAACCTGCTGAACCCGGCTACCGTGGCTTACCACCACGACAACCTGCGTTTCTGGCTGAACCGGGGGGTGGACGGCTTCCGTTTCGATGCCGTTGCACACCTCATTGAAAACGGGCCCACGGCCTGGCGGGACCAGCCTGAGAGTTACGCAGTGATGGGACAACTGCACGCCACCGTCAACGGGTATGCGCAGCGCTACATGGTGTGCGAAGGAACGGCGAATGCCACGGTATGGGCAAGCGAGGCCAATTGCGGCAGCGCCTTCGCCTTTGGGCATCAGCAGGACATCGTGAACGCCGCACGGGGCCAACCCCAGGCCATCGGCGCCGTGGTCGACTACTTCAAGACCGCGCCTTTGAGCATGGCCACCATGCTGTCCAACCACGACCTGTTTGCCGGCGAGCGCCTGTGGGACCAGTTGGGGGGCAACCTGGCGCAATACCGCCTTGCCGCAGCCACCTACCTGCTGCAGCCGGGTACCCCCTTCATCTACTACGGCGAGGAAATCGGCATGGCCGCCGGGGCGGGCCTGAGCGGTGACCCCAAGCTGCGCACTCCCATGAGTTGGACCAGCGACCCTCGCACTGCCGGCTTCACCTCAGTCACGCCCTATCGCACCGTCTCGTCCAACGTCGCCAGCCAGAACGTGGCAAGTCAGTCGACCGACCCGAACTCCCTGTTGGCGTTCTACAAGGACATGCTGCGCCTGCGCAACAGCCAGCCGGCGATCGCCCGCGGCAGCTATTCAGCGCCGTTCGTCAGCGGCCAAGTGATGGGTTTTCAGCGCGTATTGGGTGGTGACACCGTCTTGGTGCTGGTCAATTACGGTACGCAGGCTGCAACTGCCCAGGTCGCCAATGTTGGCAGCGCCACCCGAGCCACCGCGCTCTACCCCAAAGGCGCACAAGACGGCCAAGCCGACGCCGCTGGAAACCTGCAACTCAGCCTGGCACCTCAGTCGGTCAGGGTGTTCAAGCTCGGGAGTTGAACGACGCCGCCTACTGCTTTGCCGCGCAGTGAGCGGCGATGTACTCTTCGTGCGTGGGCATGACTTCCACGCACTTGGCAATGACGCGCTGGATATCTCCCAGGTAGGTCGTGATCTCGTCCTTCGTCCGCACATCCACCAAGGGGTGGTACCCCTGAGGGTAAATACCCTGACCATTCATGACTTGCACCCAACTGGTTTCGGCGAACAGCTCGTATCCATCCCTGCTGAATACCCGCCCGTTGCTGCTGTACAAGTCCATCTTGTGCTGCAAGGTTTCCGGTATTTCCATGTTGCGGCAGTGATTCCAAAAGGCGGAATCTGTACGCCGCGTGGCTTTGTAGTGAAGAATGATGAAGTCCCGGATGCGCTCGTACTCATACTGGGTCTGCATGTTGTACTCGGAGATATCCGCCTTGTGAAACCCCGAGTTGGGAAACAGACTGATAACGCGGCGAACCGCTGTCTGGATCAAGTGGATATTGGTGGACTCAATAGGCTCGAAAAAGCCGCTGGACAACCCAACCGCGACGCAGTTCTTGTGCCAAGTTTCCTTACGGCGACCCGGTACGAAGGGGATGTAGCGAGGCTCGCCCAGTGGCTTTCCATCCAGGTTGTTCATCAAAATGGAGGTGGCTTCATCCTGACTCATGAATCGGCTCGAATACACGTGGCCGTTACCAATGCGATGCTGTAGCGGGATACGCCACTGCCAACCCGCTGAGTGCGCCGTGGCACGTGTGATCGGAAGCAACGGCGTGACCGACTCGCAGGGCACGGCGAGGGCGCGATCGCAGGGCAGCCAGTGCGACCAGTCTTCGTAGGGAACACCCAGGGCCTGTCCGATGAGTAAGGCGCGCGTGCCAGAGCAATCGATGAAGAAGTCGCCACTGATCTTCTCGCCGCTCTCCAAGACTACCGATTCGATGAACCCGTCCGAGGCCCGCAGTACGGTCCGAACGATCTTGCCTTCGGTTCGCACGACACCGCGAGCCTCAGCATATCCGCGCAGATAGCGTGCGTACAAGCCGGCATCAAAATGGAAGGCGTTATTGATGTCACCCAGCGGGGAATTGGCCATCTCCGGCACGCCACGCATGTACTTTGACTGCTTGGGAGCCGCCGTGTTGATGGAATACTGGCCGAGATCCGGCACCTCACCCAGTTGGTGCATCTTGAGCCAGTAGTGATGACAGCTTACCGCTCCCAGGGTCTGACCGATGGTCCCAAACCCGTGAATGTACGACTCCCCGATCTGCCCCCAGTTCACGAATTCGATGCCCAGCTTGAAGGTGCCCTGGGCTGCCCGAAGAAACTCATCCTCGTCGATCCCGAGAGATTCGTTGAACAACTTGATCGCTGGAATGGTGGCCTCTCCGACGCCAACGGTGGCGATCTCGTCCGACTCCACCAGACGAACACGGTAGTTGGGTCCCAGCAATCTGGCGAATGCCGAGGCGGTCATCCATCCCGCCGTGCCGCCGCCCACGATCACCACGTCCTTGACGGGTGCAACACTCATGAAATGCTCCTGTTAGTCAATGTGCTGGTTCTACCAGATGCTTATGTTCAGGTCAAAAAAAACCCCTGTTGATCAACTCAACAGGGGTTCTTGCAGAGCGGCTGAATCAATACTTGTAATTCACGCCGAGCAACACCTGACGGCCGAAGTAGCTGATGTAGTTGGGCAGCTTGGTGCTGCTGTCCACACCACCCACGCGCACTGAAGTCAGGTTGTTCGTTGGGCGATCATCGACGTTATTGACCTGCAACAGAACAGACATGCCTTTGAGCGAGCCTGAATCAAAGGCGTAGCCAAACTGCAAATCAACGACCTTGTCCGCGCTGGAGTAACGCGATGTGTTGTTGAAGAACACGTCGCGTTCGACGGACGTAAACGGCGAGCGGTACCGCTGACTCACACGGGCGGAGAAGCCCTTCTTTTCATAGTACAGGGTCAAGTTCGTGGCCGTACCAGAAAAACCAGGAACGTTGTCGATCGACGAATGCAGCGTGGTTCCGCTGAGCGTGACACCGAAACCGTCGAGAACGGGTGCCAACAAAGCTCCTTCCAACTGCGCTGTGAGCTCAAGCCCCTCGACGTAACCCTTATCCGCATTCTCCAGAGAGTTGGCAAAACCCCAATTGGAAATCGGCTCAACTCCAGAGAAATTGGGGAAACCAGTGAAGTCACGCAAGGTCTTGACGTTCTTGATGTAACCCTTGATATCCTTGTGGAAGGTAGCCACAGCAACGTAACTGCCCTTGCCAAAGTACTTCTCGATGGACAGATCCACTGCATTCGAACGGATCGGCTCCAGCAACGGGTTGCCGGCAGTACCGGCGGACCACATTCTGTACGTGAGCGACTTAGGATCGTTGTCGACCTTGGGACCATCGGCGCCGGCACGCATGTCATTCATCGTAGGCCTGGACATGGTACGACCCCAGCCGAAGCGCGCAATCCAGCTGTTCTTCAGATCGAACACGAGGTTCAGGTTGGGCAGGAAGTCCGTATAGGACTTACCGCCGGTCACCTTGTACAAGTCCTTCAAGTCAGGATTGGCATTGTTACCCAACCACACCCAACCGTCCGCGCTCTGCTGCGTGCGAACTGCCTGCATGCCCACGTTGCCACGCACAGGAACGCCGGCGACATCGGTGTCAATATCCAACTTGCCATAGACCGTTGTCACCTTCTCATGCACCGCGGAGTCATTGGATGCCTTATTCCACAAGGCTTGATTCACGTTGTAGAAGCCGCCGTCTGCGAGTGCGGGAACGTTGACCCCAAGCACGCTCGGAATCCCCGCGCCCGACATATCGATCGGTGAGCGAATCGCGGACGACGGGATGTCGCGAATGAAATTGCCACCGGCGTCCTTCTTCATGTCAAGGCGGTACTCGTTCTTGCCAATGGTCTTGTCACGCTGTGTGTGGTTCAGTCCGAAATCAAGGGAAGAGAACATACCGTCGAGGCTGCGCTTGGCGCTCAGGCGGAACGACTTGATTTCGTCGTTGATAATCGGCTTACGAATATTGCCCGCAAATGCGGCATCTTCGCCGTCCCCCACCCAATCTGCAGGGTCACCGTTCTTCATGATGGCCGGGTCCGCCATGTTCTGAGTCGGAACGAACTTGGCAACACCAAAACCCGTGACCGGGAGCGAGAAGTTATATGTTCCCAATGTCCACTTGCCGTTGGCGTAGGGTGCCAGGAAGTTCTCCGCGTACCGCTCGTCACGCTTGTCCCGCGAGAAACTCAAATCGGCCGCCACGCTCCACTTGTCGTTCAGCTTGAGGCTGTTGTTCCAACCCACCGCGCTGATCGTATCCGTACGCGTCGTATCGAAATTCTGCAAAATGGTCTGCGAATTCGTCACCGTACCACTGGTCACAACCGTGTCCTTACCAACCATGGTCGTGCCAACGTTCGAGAACGCCGGGTTCTTCTCCGGACCGCTCCACTTATCCCAATGGCTGATCATGAACTTAGCGCCAGTCTGGTGAGAGTCAAACTTGGAGTAGTACAAATCGAGCTGGCTACGAAAATCCTTGGTTGGCTTGAATTCAAGAACGCCCAAGAAGCCATCGCGCTTGTTTGCCTTTGTGGCAACCGTTGCCTCTATCCCCAATGGCTGCAGTGCATAGCCGCCACCGTTTACCGCCTTGGGAATACCAGGACTGACAGGGGCGCCCCAAGGCGTAACATCTCCGAATTCCCAGATCTGGTATTGGCGAAGCTGAGTGGGTGAATCCAGGTGTGCATAACCCAGGGCGACCCCGATTGTGTTGTTGGCGAATTGATCAATGTATGACAGACTGAAGCGATTGCCAGTGGAGCTGGTCACGCCGGGGACAGCAGTCTTGTTGGAATTGCTTTCACCGCGCAGATTGACGGCAATCTGGCGACCACGGACATCCAGGGGCCTGACGGTGCGCACGTCCACCGTGCCACCCAAGCCCTGCCCCAGTACGCTCGCGTCGCCGGTCTTGTAAACCAGCACCGATCCCACCAGCTCCGAGGGAAATTGGTCATATTCCACGGCACGGCTGTCACCGGAACTCACCACTTCCCGCCCGTTCATCAAGCCGCCAGTAAATTCCCCCCCCAACCCCCGCAACGAAATGGTTTGGGTGCGACCATCCGGGCCACGCTGACCAGTCAGACCGGGCAGCCGCGCCAGGGATTCAGCAATGCTCGCATCAGGCAGCTTACCAATGTCCTCTGCGGAAACTGCCTCGACGATGGAGTCGGAATTGCGCTTGACAGCGATGGAGCTCTCAATAGCGCGACGAATGCCGGTCACGGTCACGGTGTCCAGGGTAGCGGGGTCTTGCTGCGCATAGACGGAACCGGATGCGATCAACAAAGTCGTGCAGGCGGCTGCAATGGGACTGATGCGTGGCGACGCGGGGCGCTGGCCGGCACGTTTGCCGCGAAGGGTGGCGGAACTTTTCACTAGTTTCTCCTGGACTGGGTAAATGAATCTCGGTTGGGCATCAGGCGCGATCCCGGACCGCGCCCAACAATAAATGGGATCGTTTCCACTTATTGCGAGCGACTTTAACATCCCGAAACATAGGAAAAAATTCGGGTATTCCCTCGTCAAATGGCAAACGCTCAAATGGCCCCTTGCACTGTTGTTATGGCGCTACATTTGCTCTATTTGGCGGGGCAGTATTTCTTCAAGAACGCTTCCACGGCACCAAACGCCTTTAGGCGTCCGTCCTCCGTGGAGAGACCGAAATCCTCCTTTTCCAGCAGCAGCCATTCGTGAAGCTTCCCTGCCTGCTTCAAGGCGTCGCGCATATCTTCCCCATGCACCAGAGGCACGCGTGGATCCTTTTCGGCGTAGGCAAGAAGGACCGGAGCTTTGATCTTGTCGGCGTGCTTCATGGGCGAGGTGGCTACAAACTGGTCGCGCATGGCGCTGGGGTCACCCAGGGTCTCCTTCAGTTGGCGCTCCGCAACCTGGTCTTTGCTCCAGGAGCCTTCCGTGAACAGGTAGCCAAGGTTCGTTACACCAATCAGACTAATCCCGCACTTGTATAGATCGGGATCCCGCACCATGCCCATCAGGGCTGCGTACCCGCCATAGCGCACACCCATGATGCAGATGCGCGCGGGGTCCACCACCCCCTGCTTGACCAGGCTTCTCGCACCATCCGCAAGGTCGTCCTGCATGGCCAGGCCCCACTGCCGGTCACCCTTGCGAACCAGTTCCGGGCCCAGACCCGTGGACCCGCGGTATTGGGGTTGGAGCACGGCGTAACCCAAGGAAGTCAGGAATTGCACGGTCGAATTGAAGCCCCAAGCATCCCGGGCCGCAGGGCCATCGTGCGGCAGTACCACCAAGGGCAAGCCTTTCGATTCTTGTCCCTGCGGGATGGTCAGGTAAGCCATGAGCGGGAGGCCATCGCGCGCCACATAGTCATACACGCGCTGCTCGGACATCTTCTTGGGGTCGATGCCAGGTCGTGCCGCGAACAGGTTCTGCAGCTTCTTTTTGTCCGGGTAGTACACCGCCAACTTCCCTGGATGGGTGGACGAATACGAGTGAATCAGTAGCGCAGCTTGAGGGTTGGAGGGAAAGATCACATTCACCAAGCCAGCGAAGGCCTTATCGATGCCGGCCTGCGTAGAAGCATAGGCCTTGTCCAGCCACAACGTGCGCGGGGGCTCCGTCGCCAGACTCACACCCAGCAACTTGTGCGTGTCCGGACTGAACACCAGACCGCCCTGAACGTCCACGCTCTTGTCAGCCGCTACCAGTTCCCCGGGCTTGCCGGACGCAAAGTCGAATTTGAAGATGCCCACTTTGCCAGCCTCGGCGGGAGCGGAGACGAACAGGGTGCCGTTGTCGGCGTCAAACGCCAGCGGCGTGAACTTGGGATCACGGTACGGGTGCTCGGACAGTTTCTTCCATGCCTGCTCGGTCTGATCGCGATACCAAACCGAGGCGGTCTTGTTTGCTGCATCGGTGGCGATCACCACGCGCAACACATTGTTGTTGTCAAAGACAAAGTCCCGTGGCTGCCCGGGAACATTGAAGGCGATTTCCTTGCGCCGCTCCGACAGGGTGTCCACGCGATACGGCAGCACGTCGCCGTTGTTGGCGTAGCCTAGGGCGATGATGCTGTTGGGGTCATCCTTTGCAACGGCCACGAGCTTCATGCCCTTGAGTGCCGCATGTCCGTCGTTCTGGTTCGGCAGCAAGGACCGTTCAACTTCCTGCGACAGAGCCGTGGCCTTGCTGCCGTCCCGGTTGATGGCGTGCAGGCCGCCATGTACCGCGTCCATGCTCACGTCGGTTCCGCGCGGAACCACGTCGTACACCAGGCGCGTCTCACTGATCCAACGAATGTTGTGAATATCGAGCTTGTCGTAGCTGACGATGTTCTTGGCCGCATTGGTCTCAAGCTCGATGATGGCCAGTTGTTGCGCACCTTCCAGGGTTGTCGTGGCCGCAAGGTACTTGCCATTGGGCGACAAGGTGGCCGTCCCAATCTGGGGATGACGGAAGAAGGACTCCATGGCCGTTTGGGCCTGCGTGGCAGCGGCAGCCATGCACAACAGGATCAACAGGCACACATGCTGCAGACGTTGGATAGGGTTATTCATGAAAAGTACGCTCCTGTATCTGTAATTCGCTCACACGGTCATCGCCGAAATTATGCGGTGGGTTCAGCGTGCCCCTCGGCGTATGTCATTTCGCGCTGATGCTGCAACACCCTGCGTCGCGCGGCCCGCGCGTATGGCAGCCACCCGTGCCAATGCCAGCGCGCGGCCATGCTCAGTCCGCGCACCCATTCGTCAGCGGTGTAGGCTATCCACACGCCTGCCAAACCGAGCTGGAAATGGACGCCCAGCAGCCCGGATCCTCCCGCCATGACGAACAGCATCGACGACGCGCCCGCCATGACGGGAAAGCGTGCGTCTCCCGCTGCGCGCAAGGCATTGATGACGATGAGGTTGAATGTGCGCCCCGGCTCCAGCAGCACGGTGATCCACAGCAATGTCGTCGCCATGTCAATGATCCTGGAATCCTGCGTAAAAGCACGCAGCAACCAGGGTGCGGATAGGGCCACCATCAGGGACACAGTTGTGGCAATGACCAACCCCCACAGCAGGCTCTTGCGCAGCAGCCGATTGGCCTCGCGCAGATGACCAGCGCCGACCAGATGTCCTACCAGGACCTCGCACGCCAGACCTATCGCCAGGCCAAACAGCACGGTGATGCTCATGATCTGAGAGGTATAGCCGTGAGTGGCCAGGGATTGCGCGCCCATGCCCGCCACCACGGTCACAGAGGTGAGCATGGCTACGCGGTAGGCCACGTTTTCCGCGGCGCCCGGTAACCCGATGTGCAGGACCGGCCCCAGGCGATGCCAGCGCACGGTCCACCAGTCGCTTGCGCGGGGTACGAGGTTCAGCCGCCAGCGCCATAACAGCAAGTGCATCGCCACCCCGAATGTGCGGCTCAAGGCCATGGCCACGGCAAAGCCGGGCAAGCCCAGCGCCGGGATCGGCCCCAGGCCCCGCATCAGCGGCACGCACAGTAACAGGTGCAGGCCGTGCATGGCCATGATGTTGAACATGACATCGCGCGTGCGCAGGTGCGCTCGCATGACCGACGCCATGCTCGCGTTGAGCGCGTCGAGCATAAGAGCCAACGCGAGCGTCTGCAGATAAGGCTGCGCCAGAGCCAGCACCGGTGCCGGCGCATTCAGGTGGCGCAGCAGGAAACCCGCTCCAAGCGACACGACCACGACCACGCCAGCGCCCATCCAAGTGCTGGCACCGAGGGCGGCTCGCGCCGTCTGGTCCGCACCTGCACGGTTGCCCGCGCCGAGGTTTTGGGTGATGACGACGCTGACGCCCATGCTGACAATGCGAAACAGCAGGAAGAACGTCGTGTGAACATGATTGGATAAACCGAACGCGGCCGCGGCCGTGTCCGAGACCCCGGCCGCCAGGTACATTCCGAGCAAGCCCACGCCAAAGCCCAGTAGCAGTTCCGCCAACATGGGCCATGCAACGGCGACCAGTTGGGGCCGTGGCGGCGCGGGAGTCATGCGCTGGCGTCACCGGGCAGGTGCATCAGCGCCAATGGGCCTCGCCCACTCGCCGCGGTGATGACGCCCAATACCCTAGCGGCGTCGGCGCCCACCATGTCCCAATCAAACCTCCAGGCCCAATTTCCTTCGGTTGAACCTGGCAAATTCATGCGGTGCTCGTTGCCCAGGCCCAGCACATCCTGGAGGGGAAAAACCGCCATGTTGGCGACCGAGTTACTGGCGGCTCGGATCATGCCCCAGTGGATGTCGTGCTCGCCGGTCGCCAGATAGCTGCCCGCGAACGCACGCTCTCGGGGCTTGGCGTTGTTCCACCAGCCACGCGCGGTTTCGTTGTCGTGCGTGCCGGTATAGACCACGCAGTCACGGCCGTAGTTATGAGGCAGAAACTCGTGACCGCCGTCGCCGCCGAACGCAAACTGCAGAATCTTCATGCCGGGGAAGCCACAGGCATCGCGCAGCTCGATCACATCGGGCGTGATCAGACCGAGGTCTTCCGCGATGATGGGTAATTTGCCCAGCGCGCGCTCGATCGCGTCGAACAGGGCCTTGCCGGGAGCTGGCACCCATCGCCCTTCCATGGCGGTGGGACAACTGGCCGGAATCTCCCAGTAGCCGGCAAAGCCGCGAAAGTGATCGATGCGAAACACGTCGGCCTGATCCAGCGCGCGGCGCACACGCGCCGTCCACCAAGCGAAGTCCTCCTCTGCCATGCGGTCCCAGCGATACAGGGGATTACCCCAGCGCTGCCCATGTGGCCCCAGATCGTCCGGTGGCACTCCGGCCACGACCGTGGGTTGACAGTCGTCATCCAAAAAGTACAGGTCGGGGCGCGCCCAGCAGTCGGCGCTATGGTGAGCAATGAAGATGGGCAGGTCTCCCATGAGAGCCACGCCATGCTGGTTGGCATAGGTCTTGATCGCCAGGGCCTGCGTGTCGAAACACCATTGCACGAACTTCCAGAAGGAGATCTCCGCCGCGTGTTGCTCGCGCCCCGTGGCCAGCGCACCGTTATCGCGACGGCGCAGGGGCTCCTCCCAGAGCCACCATGGCTGACCCTCGTGCGCCGTTTCCAGCGCCATGAAAAGGCTGTAGTCGTCAAGCCAGTGGCCTTGCCCGGCGCACCAAGCTTCGAACTCGGCGTGCTGCGCGGCGGTGCCCACCGCAAAGAAACCGGCGCTGGCCGCGCGCAGTTGCGCAAGACGCCACGGGACCACGCGCGCGTAGTCGACACGCTTGCTGTCAAATCCGTCGCTGGGAAGAGCCGGCGGTGCGAGCCAGCCCATTTCGATCAACGGCTCCAGCGCCACCATCATGGGGCTGCCGGCGAAGGCTGACACGCTTTGATACGGGGAATCGCAAGGACCAATCGGTGTCGTGGGCAACAGCTGCCATACCTTCTGCCCTGCCGACACCAGCCAGTCCACGAAATGAAAGGCCGCTGGGCCGAAGTCCCCCATGCCGTGGGGTCCGGGCAGTGATGTGATGTGCAACAGAATGCCAGAGGAACGTTGTTCGAGGTTCATATCGGGAAATGCATGCAATTCGAAATCAGGACATTGGTTGGCGCATCACCACCAGGCTGCACGCGGGCACGTTCAACTGATCAGAGTGGTCTTCTCCGCGCGGTAGCTCGCCACTGCTGTCCAGCATCATGGCCCAGCGTCCTGCGGGCAGGCCAAATGCCTGGGCTTGCGCGCCGGGATTGAAGGCCAGCAACAGGCTGTGGGGAGGGGGACTACCGTCGGCGAAGGCGTGCGCGGTGTCCATGCGACAGGCGAAGGCATGTTGATCCGCCAGATGCCAGTCTTGCGGTTGCAGTTCCCGGCCCTGTGGGTCGAGCCAGGTCAGGTGGGGCACGTGCGGCGCGTTTCCCCTCGGGGTGAACCAATGATCATGGTGCAGCACCGCTTCGCACCGTCGCAGCGCGATCAAATCACCCACGAAGGCCTGCAGACCGGCGTCCGCGTTGGACCAGTCCAGCCAACTCGTGGCGTTGTCCTGGCAGTACGCATTGTTGTTTCCCTGCTGCGTCTTGCCAATTTCATCGCCTGCGCACAGCATGGGCGTGCCCTGACCCAGCAGTAGCGTGGCCAGCATGGCGCGACGCACGCGGTCGCGGCGCTGGCGAATGGCGGTGTCGTCCGTGGGACCTTCGACGCCGTGATTGGCGCAAAGCTCCCCGTCGCGGCCATCGGCGTTGTTATCCCCGTTGGCGTGGTTGTGCTTGCGGCTGTAAATGACGACATCCGCGAGGGTAAACCCGTCGTGCACCGTCAGGTAGTTCACGGATACCGTGGGCCGTCGCTGGCTGTGGTGGAACAGGTCGCTGGAGGCGGCAAAACGGCGCGCGAATTCTCCACGCCGCGTGCCGCTCTGCAGCCAATAGCCTCTTACGGCATCGCGGAACTTGTCGTTCCACTCGAGGAAGCTTCCCGGGAAACGCCCCACCTGATAGCCATTCACTCCCGCATCCCATGGCTCGGCAATCAGATGCACGCGGGACAAGACAGGGTCCTGCATGAGCGCTACAAAAAAAGCAGCATTCGCATCGAACCCCAACGGCGTGCGCCCCAGCACGGGCGCGAGGTCGAAACGGAACCCGTCCACGCCCATCTCCTGTACCCAGTGGCGTAGCGAATCCAGCACGAACTGCGTAACCTGGGGATGCGCGATGTTGAGCGTGTTGCCACAGCCGGTGTGGTTTTCGTAACGGGCCTTGTCCGCGGACTGCAGGTGGTACCAACTGGCATTGTCCAAGCCGCGAAAGCTCAGCGTTGGCCCCCACTCGTTGCCTTCAGGGGTGTGGTTGTAGACCACGTCCAACACCACCTCCAATCCAGCGGCGTGCAACGCGTGCACCATGGCACGAAACTCCTGGGTGACGGCAGCGGGGTCGTTCTTATGAACGGCCCAGCGCGGGTCAGGACAGAAGAAACCCAGGGTGTTGTAACCCCAGTAGTTGCTGGTACCGCGGGCAGCCAGCGCGGGCTCATCCACACAATATTGCACCGGCAGCAGTGAGAGCGTGGTGATCCCCAGCGCCTTGAAGTGGGCGATGGACGCAGGATGCGCCAGCCCGGCGTAGGTCCCGCGCAACTCAGGCGGGATGCCCGGGTGCGTCATGGAAAAGCCCTTGACGTGTACCTCGTACAGCACGACGTCGCACGCGGCATGGCCAGGTCGGACCGGCTCCGTATCGGCGTGCTCCACGGGGGCGGATACACGCGCCTTGAGTGCGACCCGGGAGTTGTCGCGCACATCCAGTGAGTTCGGCCCGTTGGCATGGCCCACCGTGTAGCCATGGTGCTCGGGCACCCAGGACATGCGGCCTACGATTTCCCGCGCGCACGGGTCCAGCAGCAGCTTGTGCGGGTTGAAGCGATGGCCGTGCTGCGGTTCATACGGGCCGTGGGCGCGCAGACCGTACACCAGACCAGCTCCAACACCGGGCAGAAAGCCGTGGAAAACGCCGTTATGCGGTCCGTGCAAGGTATAGCGCCTGAGCTCGCTCGTGCCCCCTGAATCGAATACGCACAGCTCAACGGCGTGAGCATGGCGCGAGAACACCGCGAAGTTGACGCCCCCGTCGCGCGCGGTGGACCCCATGGGATACGGCAGGCCACGAAGCATTGCACTGGGTAAGTCGGGGGTCAGGGTCGCGGACGGAGATTCGGTTTCGGAAACGAACATCAAACAGGTACCAGAAACAACGTTGCCAGAGGCGGTAAAGTCAGTTGAAGCGAGGCTGCGCGCCCATGAGACGCCACTGGCTGCACCGTGAGTGCTGCCGCCGAGTTGCCCAGATTACCGCCGCCGTAATGCTCGGAATCGGTATTGAGCACCTCCTGCCAGGCATGGGTTCCGGGCGGCACGCCCAGTCTGTAGTCCCGACGCACCACGGGTGTGAAGTTGCACACAACCATGACCTTGCCTCCCTGGTCATCGTGCCGCAGCCACGCCAGCACCGACTGGTCCGCGTCGTCGGCCACCAACCACTCGAAGCCGCGCGGTTCACAATCGCACCGGTGCAAGGCGCCATGCGCTCGGTACACCCGGTTCAAATCGCGCACCAGGCGCTGTACGCCAGCGTGCCGTGAGTCGTCGAGCAAATGCCAGGGCAGCGGCGCGTCGTGGCTCCACTCCCAGGGCTGGGCGAACTCCTGCCCCATGAACAGCAGCTTCTTGCCGGGGTGGCCCCACATGAAACCATAGTAGGCGCGAAGGTTGGCAAAACGCTGCCAATCGTCACCCGGCATCTTGCCCAGCACCGAACCCTTGCCGTGCACCACCTCGTCATGCGACAGCGGCAGCACGAAGTTCTCGCTGAAAGCGTAGAGCAGGCCAAAAGTCATCTTGTTGTGATGCCAGCGCCGATGCACGGGGTCTTCCTGCATGTAGCTCAGCGTGTCATTCATCCAGCCCATGTTCCACTTGTAGTGGAAACCCAGGCCACCCATGCTGGTGGGTACCGACACCCCCGGAAACGCTGTGGACTCTTCGGCCACGGTGATGACCCCCGAGGCATGGCTGCCCAACACCTCGTTCACGTGACGCAACAGAGAGATGGCTTCAAGGTTTTCGCGTCCCCCGTGCACATTGGGCACCCACTCGCCGGCGGCGCGGGAATAGTCCCGGTACAGCATGGAGGCTACGGCGTCCACACGCAACCCATCCACGCCGTAATGCTCGGCCCAGTAAAGCGCGTTGCCGGTCAGGAAGTTGCGTACCTCGCAGCGGCCGAAGTTGTAGATCAGCGTGTTCCAGTCACGATGGAATCCCTCGCGCGGGTCGACGTACTCGTACAGTGCGGTACCGTCGAACTGTGCCAATCCATGGGCATCACTTGGAAAGTGCGCAGGCACCCAGTCCAGCAATACACCTAGCCCTCGCTCATGACACGCCTGTACAAAGCGTCCCAGCCCCTCAGGATCCCCAAAGCGGGCACTGGGCGCGTACAGGCCCAGTGTCTGGTAGCCCCATGACCCATCAAAGGGATGCTCGCTCACGGGAAGAAGTTCGATGTGCGTGAAACCCAAATCGGCTGCATAGGCTGGCAGGCTGTCCACGAGATCATCCCACTGGGCAAACCCCCCTGCCCTGCCCTGACGCCAAGACCCCAAGTGCACGTCGTATATCGAGATGGGCGAATTGCGCCGGTTGGCGTCGCCGCGATGCTCTGGCAAGGTCCGCAACGGTGGCAAGCCGCGCACGCGGCTGGCCGTGTCGGGGCGGTACTGCGCCGCCAGAGCATAGGGATCCGCCCTCAGCGGCAGCACCCGACCATCACGCCCAACCAGTTCGAACTTGTAGAGATCGCCCACCGCGACATGGGGCAGGAATATCTCCCACACGCCCGCATCGTGGCGTAGCCGCATGGGATGGCGTCGACCGTCCCATTGATTGAACTGTCCCACCACGCTGACGCGAAGAGCATTGGGCGCCCATACGGCAAACCGCACTCCGCCCACGCCACCCTGCTCCATGGGGTGGGCGCCGAGTACCGTGTAGGGTCGCAGATGCGTGCCCTCGCGCAAGGCGGCAAGATCGGCATCGTCCAACTGCGGGCCAAAGCTGTAAGCATCCGCGTACTCGCCTTGCTGCCCATCCCACCATTCAACGGCCAAACGGTAGTCAAAGCGCTTGCGGCGACGGGGAACGGCCGATTCGAACAGGCCATCGGGGTGCCGCAAAGCCAGCGTGACCACGGCCTTTCCCGTGGTGGCCTCCACGACCCTGACTTCGCGGGCACCGGGAAGAAAGGCTCACACCCACAAACGTCCATCCGCCGTGGCGTGCAGCCCCAGGACCGCGAACGGATCAGGGTGCCGAGCAGCCACCAGCGCCTGTAAATCCCCTTCGTGCAGCATGGCCGTCGTGATCTCCCGCTAGCGAATCGCAGATACCGACCAGACACGCTCGACGTATTCGCGAATGGTCCGGTCTACTGAAAATGGCCCCATGGCCGCGACGTTGCGCAGTGCGCAGGCACTCCACTTGTCTTGAGTCTTGAACAGCGCATCCACGCGGGATTGCGCTTGCACGTAGGCGGCAAAATCAGCCATCAGAAGGTAACTGTCTCGGTTGAGCAGGCTGTCCACGAGCGGCAGATAGCGCTGCCGGTCACCCGCAGAAAAATGGCCAGACGCAATGGCCTCCACGACGCACTTGAGCTGAAGATTTTGCTCCACATACAAGCGTGGATCGTATCCCAACGCCTTGACCGTGCCCACCTCCTCGGTACGCAAGCCAAAGACGAACATGTTTTCCACACCCATGGCCTGCGCCATCTCGATGTTGGCACCGTCCCATGTTCCAATGGTGAGAGCGCCATTGAGAGCGAACTTCATGTTCCCCGTGCCCGAGGCTTCCGTGCCGGCAGTGGAAATCTGCTCGCTCAGGTCGGACGCGGGCAGGATGGTTTCGGCCAGACTCACGCTGTAATTGGGCAGGAATACGAGTTTCAGACGGTCTCCCACGCGCGGATCGCTGTTGACGACGCGGGCCACGTCATGGATCAACTGAATGATGAGCTTGGCCGTGACGTAGGCCGAAGCCGCCTTCCCGGCGATGATCACGGTGCGTGGTACCCAATCAGCCTGCGGATTCGCCAGGATGGCCTGATAGCGTTCAATCACATGCAGCACATTGAGCAATTGGCGCTTGTATTCATGGATGCGCTTGATCTGGACATCAAACAAGCTGTCCGGGCTCACCACCAAGCCCAGCTCGCGGCGGATGTACCTGGCCAGATGCTCCTTGTTATGGCGTTTCGCGGCCAGAAAGTCCCGCCCCAAAGCAGCATTCTCCGCCATCGGCGTGAGCGCTGCGAGCCCAGACAGATCGCTTCGCCACACAGTGCCAATGTGCTTGTCGAGCCATTCGGAGAGGGCCGGGTTGGCCTGCATCAGCCAGCGTCGCGGCGTTACCCCGTTGGTGACATTGTGAAAACGGTGCGGGAATAGAAGCACGTAGTCGGCAAAGATGGTCTGCACCATCAGGTCCGAGTGCAGCGCCGAGACTCCATTGACCTTGTGCGATGCCACGATGGCCAGCGCCGCCATGCGCACGCGCCGCGAGCCGGACTCATCGATGATGGATACGCGCGCCGCGAGCGCATCGTTGCCCGGAAACCGGGCGCGCACGTCGCTCAGGAAGCGATGATTGATCTCGTAGATGATTTCCATGTGCCGCGGCAGCAGGGCCTGGAACAATGACAGGTCCCAAGTCTCCAGTGCTTCCGGCATGAGGGTGTGGTTGGTGTACGACACGCAGGCCTGCGTGATGGCCCAGGCATCGTCCCAGGCCAAACCGTGCTCGTCCAGCAGCAGGCGCATCAGCTCGGCGGGAGCGAGCGCGGGGTGCGTGTCATTCAGGTGAATGGCATTGCGTCGGGCCAGTCCCTGCAGACTCCCGCGTTCCCGTATGTGGCGCGCGATCACGTCCTGCAGCGAAGCGCTGACCAGGAAAGCCTCCTGTTTCAGGCGCAGTTCACGCCCTGCGGGAGTGCTGTCATCCGGATAGAGCACCCAATTCAACGCATCCGCCTCAACCCGATGCCGCGCTGCGCCCTGATAGTCCCCATGGCAAAACGCAGCGAAATCAATGGGCTGCTGCGCGCTGGCGTGCCATTGACGCAGGGTCGAGACACGCTCGCTGTGATGGGCCGGAACGATGAAGTCATAGGCCTGGGCCATCAGACGCTGGGCCGGCACCCACTGCCGCAGGCCACCCTCCGTGTGCACATGCCCACCAAAACCCACCGGGTAGCTCAACTCCAGCCGTGGCACCTCCCAGGCGTTGCCCAGGCGCAACCAGTCGTCCGGCGTTTCCACTTGCTTGCCATCCAAAATGCGTTGGGCGAACATGCCGTACTGGTAGCGCAAACCATATCCAAACGAGGGCAGTCCCAGCTCCGCAAAGGAGTCCAAGAAACAGGCTGCCAGACGCCCCAGTCCGCCGTTGCCCAAGGCTGCGTCGTTCTCGCGCTCCAGCACGTCGGGCAAACGCTCACCGACGGCTTGCAGTTGTTCGCGCAGTTCACCCTCCAGGCCCAGTGCCGCCAGTGCGTTACCCAGGGCCCTCCCCATGAGGAACTCCATGGACAGGTAATGCACTCGTCGCACCGACTCCGTCCCCTGTGGGGTGCTGTCCTGTGCCTGGGTGATGGCCCAACGTTGCGCCAACAACTCCCGGCAGGCTGCCGCCGCTGCCCGAAGGCACGATTGACTGTTCACCTGGGATCCGAACTGCCCCAGCTCACGCGCAAACGCAGCACGAAACACTGCGCGATGGTCCTGGGCCGGATGTTGAGTGGCTGGTTTTGGGTCAGTCCCTGGTTTGACTTGAATCTTCATGAGTAGGATCCCCTTGATGGGACAAAGCGTAATCAGATACCGAGCCGCGTCGGCGGTCGAAGCTCAAGTATCGTTTACTTTGAGTGAATATGTAGTTTAGCTACTTTAGGGAAATCCCCAATGATGAACTCCATTCAGGAACGACCGGTGAAAGCGAGTCCACGCATGGCGTGGGGGACGTTGTAACACTACATTTGAGCGCTATACTGCCCCTCCATGCGGCATCCGTCGCCGCAGCGCCATTCCAATATGAGAGACAAGCCGCACCTTTGGGAGCGGCGCGGAGAACCAGCATGGCCAATGTCAAACTGTCGGGCGTCACCAAGGCCTTCGGCACAACCCGTATCCTGCAAGACGTGGATCTGAGCATTCGCGATGGCGAGTTCATGGTGTTCGTCGGACCCTCGGGCTGTGGCAAATCAACCCTCTTGCGCGTCATCGCGGGTCTGGAAGACATCACCTCCGGCACGCTTACCATCAACGAGCGGGTGGTCAACGACGTACCTCCGGCGGAGCGCGGTATAGCCATGGTGTTCCAATCGTACGCCCTTTACCCGCACATGAGTCTGTACGACAACATGGCGTTCGGTCTGCAACTGGCCAAGGTACCCAAGGATGAGATCGACCACCTGGTCCAGCACGCCGCCAGGATTCTTCATATCGACCACTTGCTGCAACGCAAGCCCAAGGACCTCTCCGGTGGGCAGCGCCAACGTGTGGCCATCGGTCGGGCCATCGTGCGCAAGCCGGAAGTCTTTCTTTTCGATGAACCGCTGTCCAACCTGGATGCCGCCCTGCGCGTGCGCATGCGGTACGAGTTTGCCAAGCTGCACGAGGAACTGAAAACCACCATGGTCTACGTGACCCACGACCAGGTTGAAGCCATGACGCTGGCCGATCGCATCGTGGTGCTCTCCGCAGGTCGCATCGAACAGGTTGGCACGCCGCTGGAGCTGTACGAATCCCCCGACAACCTGTTCGTCGCCGGGTTCATCGGCTCACCCCGCATGAACTTCATACCGGCAACCGTACTGCGTGCCAGCGCTTACGAAGCAACGGTCGCGCTGAGCACGGGCGCGGAAGTACGCTGCCTCGTGGATGCGGCCAGCGCGCAGCCCGGCAACAAGGTGACACTGGGCGTGCGCCCCGAACACCTGGGCACTGAGGGTGACGAAAACCGCATCGACGTCGGCATCACATTCGTGGAGAACCTGGGCAGTATCACCCATGCCTACTGCGACTTTCCAGGCGTGGAAGAAGCCTTGACCTGCGAACTGCGTGGCGGGGCTCGCGTGCGCGACGGCGCACGACTGGTTCTAAACATCCCGGCCGACAAGACCTACCTCTTCGACGCTGCGGGTCAAGCGATGCGCCGCCATGTGACCACGGAGGCCTGATGCGTTCAACCACCGTATTGCTGAGTCTGGCGCTGGCGCTGGCCCCGCCGTTGGCTGCCACGGCGGCCGAACCTTTGAAACTGCTGGTCTGGATCAATGGCGACAAGGGCTATAACGGATTGCAGAAGGTGGGCGATGAGTTCACCCAGGCGTCGGGGGTCCAAGTGGTGGTGCAGCACCCCGAGGGCGCGCCGGACAAGTTCCAGGCGGCAGCCGCCGCCGGCAAGGGCCCGGACATCTTCTGTTGGCCCCACGATCGCGTGGGCGAATGGGCCAAGTCGGGCTTGATCGTCCCGATCAAGCCGGCCCGCAAGATCCGCGACGAGATCGACGAGTCGGCCTGGAACGCCTTCACGTACCGAGGCAAGGTCTGGGGTTACCCGTTGGCCATAGAAGCCATCGGCTTGATCTACAACCGCGCGCTGGTCAAGGTGCCGCCCGCCACATTCGACGAGGTGATCGCGCTGGATAAGGCTCTCACTGCCCAGGGCAAGAAGGCCTTGCTGTGGGACTACAACAAGACGTTCTTCACGTGGCCCATGCTGGCCGGGAACGGCGGCTATGTTTTTGGACGCACAGCGCAAGGCGAGCTGGACCCTGGCAAGGTGGGCGTGAACACGCCCGGCGCGGTGGCGGCGGCCCAGGTGCTGGAGCGTCTGATCCAGAACGGGCAGATGCCCCGGGGTGCGCGCTACGCCGAAATGGAAGCCGGTTTTGCCCGCGGTGAAGTGGCCATGATGATCACCGGCCCCTGGGCCTGGGACAACGCCCGCAAGGCCAAAGTGGACTTTGGCGTGGCGCCTATTCCCGGCGTCACGCCGGGCAAGCCATCCCGGCCCTTCATGGGCGTGCTGGGCTGCATGATCGCCGCGCCCAGCAAGGCCAAGGATCTGGCGCGCGAATTTCTGGAGCAGCACGTGCTGCGCGTGAGCGGGCTGAAGACCATCTCCGCCGACGTGGCCCTGGGCACGCCCGCCAACAAGGCCTACTTTACCGAGTTGTCCGCCGACCCCAACATCCGCGCCACCATGGACAACGCCCGTGCGGGTGAAGCCCTGCCCAACATCCCCGAGCTGGGCCGCTTCTGGCCCGCCATGGACGCCGCGCTGGAAGCCATCACCAATGGGCGCCAGTCCCCGCAGGCCGCGCTCGATGGCGCCGCCGCACGCATACTGGTGAAGTGACATGCGCCAATCCCCCCTCTTCAAATGGTCCCTGACCGGTCTGTCCTTGATGGCGCTGCTGTGGCTGGTGCTTGCCATCTATGTGCAAGGCCAGCCGCTGTGGGCACTGGCGGCGCTGACTGTTGGCGCAATCACCCTGTACGTGTACCTGTCGGCGCGCACCCTGGCCTGGCGCTACCTGTTCCCGGGCGTGGCCGCCATGCTGGCGTTTGCCGCATTTCCCCTGCTCTACACCACCGAAATCGGCTTTACCAACTATTCCTCCAACAACCTGCTGAGTGAAGAGCGGGCGCGTGCCTATCTGCTGGACCAGGCCGAGGTGGACGAAGCCAAGGCGCTGGACTTCAGCCTGCACCCCGAAGGCAGCAAGCTGCGTCTGGTGCTGGCACCGGCGGACGCCACGGGTGCGGCACGCTACCTCTCCCCCCCGCTGACGCTGGACGCTGTCGCGCCCTCCCCCGTGATGATGCAGCTGCTGCCGGCGGATGCACCAGCCCTGGCCGAAGCCTTGACCTTGCGGCAGGTGCTGCAGCACCGCGACGCCTTGCGCGCCCTCAAGCTGAACCTGCCCGACCAGAGCCAACTGATCTACGCCGGGGTGCGCGAATTCGCCCCGTTCGAGCCGCAGTGGCAGGCGCAGGCCGACGGCTCGCTCACCCAGCGTGCCACGGGCAGCACCTACCACCCCAACCGCGACACCGGATTCTTCGAGAACGGCCAAGGCCAGCGCCTGCAACCCGGCTTCAAGGTGGGCGTGGGCTGGCACAACTACCTGCGCATCTTTGGCGACGCCGACATGCGCGGGCCCTTTGTCTCGATCTTCATCTGGACCGTGGCGTTCGCGGCCCTGACCGTGCTGTTCTCCACCGCCATCGGCATGACGCTGGCCGTGGTGCTGAACTGGGAGGCGCTGCGCTTTCGCACGCTGTACCGCACGCTGCTGTTCCTGCCCTATGCCGTGCCTGGCTTCATCTCCATCCTGGTCTTCAAGGGTTTGTTCAACCAGAATTTTGGCGAGATCAACGCCGTGCTCAACGCCCTGTTCGGCATCAAGCCCGCCTGGTTTGCCGACCCCACACTGGCGCGCGGCATGATCCTGCTCGTCAACACCTGGCTGGGCTACCCGTACTTCATGGTGATCTGCACGGGGCTGATCAAGGCCATTCCCGCCGACCTGTACGAGGCCTCGGCCATTGCCGGCGCCGGGCCGCTGACCAACTTCTGGCGCATCACCGCACCACTGGTGGTGCGCCCGCTCACGCCCTTGCTGATCTCGGCCTTCGCCTTCAACTTCAACAACTTCGTGCTGATTTCCCTGCTCACCGACGGGCGGCCGGACTACCTCAACACCAAGCTGCCCGCGGGCACCACGGACATTCTGGTGTCGTACACCTACCGCATCGCCTTTACCGACGCGGGCGCCAATTTCGGCCTGGCGGCGGCCATTTCCACGGTGATCTTCTTCCTGGTGGCGCTGCTGTCCATCCTCAACCTGAAGTTCACCCCGACCCAGGATTCCTCCAGGAGGTAAGCACCATGGCTCTTGTCACCGGAAAAAGCCAACGCTGGCGCATTGCCGCCACCCATGTCGGCCTGTGGCTGCTGATGGCCGTCACCCTGTTCCCGCTGCTGGCGGTGATTTCCATTTCGCTGCGACCGGGCAACTTCGCCACCGGATCGCTGATTCCCACCGAGCTGAGCCTGGAACACTGGAAACTGGCGCTGGGCATCTCCTATACCGGGGCCGACGGCGTGGTGGTCAAGCCACCCTTCCCCGTGCTGTTGTGGCTGTGGAACTCGATCAAGGTCGCCACCATTTCCGCGCTGCTCATCGTGGGCATTTCCACGACGGCGGCCTACGGCTTTGCCCGCCTGCGCTTTCGCTTCAAGACACCCATCCTGAACAGCATGCTGCTGCTGCAGATGTTTCCGGTGGCGGCGGCGCTGGTGGCCATCTACGCCATCTTCGAGGCCATCGGCCAGTACGCGCCCTGGCTGGGCATCGAAACCCATGCCGGCCTGATCGTGGCGTACCTGGGCGGCGTGGCCACGCACGTGTGGACCATCAAGGGCTACTTTGAAACCATTCCCGTCGAGATCGAGGAGTGCGCCAAGGTGGACGGCGCCACCTCCTGGCAGGCCTTCTACCGTGTGCTGCTGCCCATGGCGGTGCCCATCCTGATGGTGGTGTTCGTGCTGGCCTTCATCGGCACCATCATCGAATACCCCGTGGCCTCGGTGCTGCTGCGCGAGGAGCCCAACCTCACGCTGGCCGTGGGCTCGAAGTACTACCTGTACGAGCAGCGCTACCTGTGGGGCGACTTTGCCGCGGCGGCCGTGCTTTCCGGCCTGCCCATCACGCTGGTGTTCCTGCTGGCGCAGCGCTGGATCGTGTCCGGGCTGACCTCGGGAGGAGTCAAGGGTTGAAGCGCGCGCTGCGCGTCGCCGCCGCGGCTTTTGCGCTGTTGCCCTGTGTCGCGGCATGGGCCGCGCCCGGCGCGGACTGCCAGCCCCATCCCCTTGGCGGGCGCGCACTCTACCTGCGCGGCAGCTTCAACCACTGGAGCGCGCCCGACACGCACCGCTTCGTGTACCTGTGCGACCACTTTGAACTGGTCGCCACGCTGTCCGGCCAGCACACCTTCAAGCTCGGCGATGAGGACTGGTCGGCCGACGCCGACTTGGGTGCCGCCACCTTCCGTGAAGCCACCCCCGTGACGCTGATCCCCAAAGGTCCGGGGATGGAACACCGCTTCCAGGGCTCCTACCGCATCACCGTCGCCATGACACCTGCCCCCACCCTGACCCTGGCCGAATGCCCCAGCTCACTCATGGGCTCGGCCACGCCCTGCACCACGCCACCCGAGCCGGTGCTCAACCCCATCACCGACCCGGTGGCCCTGAGCCTGCACCACGACTCGCGGGCCTTGTCGAGCAAGGCACCGTTTGGTGCGGTACCCACTGGCACCTCGGTCGAGTTCGGCTTGGACGCCCTGCCCGGCGCAACCAGCGTCACGCTGGTGCTGGAAGAGCGCCGTCTCGAAGGCAACCAGGAAGTCCTGCAGTACACCGAGGTGGCACGCATTGCGCTGCGCAATGCCGCACCTGCAAATGCCCCGGACGCCGCCATCAACGGCCGCGAACACTGGCATGCCCGCCACACCCTGGCCGATGTGCAGGTGTACGGCTACTACTTCGAGGTGGTCGTCAACGGCACCACCTACCTCTACCAGAACAACGCCAACACCGTGTTCTGGACGCGAGAGAAAGGCTCGGGCGGAGTCGGTTTGGTGGAACGGGCTCCCGCCTCGCGCAAGAGCGTGCGCCGCTACCGCCAGACCGTGTACCGCCCCGACTTCGCGGTGCCCGCCTGGGCCAGGGACGCGGTGTACTACTACATCTTTCCCGAGCGTTTTCGCAACGGCAACCCGGCCAACGATCCGCGCCCTGGCGTGCACGGCTACCAGGACAAGCCCGTGGAGCTGCACCAGAACTGGCTCGACAAGCCCTACAAGCCGGGCTCCGGCGACGGCTCCGACGCGTTCTACAACAACGACTTCTTCGGGGGCGACATCGCGGGCATCATCGACAAGCTTGACTACATCGCCGACCTGGGCGCCAACACCATCTACCTCACGCCGCTGTGGCGCGCCGCCAGCAACCACAAATACGACACCGCCGACTACCAGCAGATCGACCCGGCCTTCGGCAGCAACGCCGACTTCGAACGCCTGACGCGGGAAGCGGCCCAGCGTGGCATCCGCGTCATCCCCGACGCCTCGCTCAACCACACGGGCAGCGACTCCATCTACTTCGACCGCTTCGGCAAGTACGGCGGCCAGGGCGCGTTCTACCAGGGCAAGGTCAACCCCGCATCGCCCTACGCCGACTGGTACAGCTTTGATGTTACCCAAGCCGATCCCGACAAGCAGTACAAGGGCTGGGTCGGCGTGCTGGACCTGCCCGAGTTGAACAAAGCCTCGCGCGGTTTTCGCGATTTCGCCTACGGAGGCAAGAACTCGGTCATGAAGCAGTGGCTCGATCGCGGCGCGGCCGGCTGGCGCATGGACGTGGCGCCCTGGGTGCCTGACGACTTCTGGCGCGAATGGCGCGCCGTCATCAAGCAGCACCGCTCAGACGCCCTGACCATTGCGGAAACCTGGTTCGACGCCTCCAAGTACTTCCTGGGCGATACGTTCGACTCGACCATGAACTACATCTTTCGCAACACCGTGCTGGACTATGCCGCCGGTGGCAACGCGAAGCTGCTGTACGAGAACCTGGAGCTCACGCGCGAGGCCTACCCGGCGCAGGCCTTTCATGCGCTGATGAACCTGCTGTCCACCCACGACCAGGCACGTGCCCTGCACCACTTCGGCCACCAGGCGGATACCGACGATGCCGCCACTATCGCCCTGGCCAAGCAGCGCCTGCGGCTGGCCGTGTTCTTCCAGATGGTGTACCCCGGTGCTCCCAGCGTCTACTACGGCGACGAAGTGGGCGTGACCGGTGGCGAAGACCCCTACAACCGCGCCACCTACCCCTGGGCCGACCGCGGCGGCAAGCCGGACGAGGCCTTGCTGCAGGACTTCAAGCAGTTGATTCGTCTGCGCAAGGAGCATCCGGTGCTGCGCCACGGCAGCCTGATGGCGCCGCTGTTTCTCGATGAACACGTGATCGTGCTGGCACGCCGCGATGGCCACCATTGGGCCTTGGCCGCCATGAACAACAGCAGCTCTGAGCGAACGGTCCAAGTCAAACTGCCGCTTGAATTCGGTGTCGGCCCGTTGCAGGACGCGCTGACCGGTGAACGAACCACACCCTCCGACAGCCAGATCCGGCTGCGGATTCCTGGCTTGCACGGACTGGTGCTGTTGACGGCCGACTGAACGCCCGTGACCCCTGATGCCGGCCGCCATAGCGGGCCAGTGCACCTTACCTTCGCGTCATCATCTGCGCCCCAAAAAGCAAAAAACCCCTTGCCGGAACCCACCGGCAAGGGGCAAAGCCCTTGGAGAAGAACGCTTTTTGCTCAGTACTTGTAGTTCACCCCCAGCAAATAGGTCTTGCCGTATTTCGCGGATGAAGTGGTTTCATGCGAGCCATCGGCGTTGACACGGTACTTCTGGTACACAGCGTCGGTAAGGTTGTTCGCTTGGAAAGTGACGGACAAGCCCTTTACCGGACCAGACGTGAACTCGTAGCCAAGCTGCAGGTCGATGATCCGCTCGCCCTTGACATAGGTTGACTTCCGCTCGTACTCGTTGGTCGTGTATTCGCCAATGTAGTCAGACCTGGAGCGTTGACCGACTCGAACCGAAATGCCATCCTTCTCGTAATAGACACTGAAGTTGGTTACACGCTTGGACAAACCAGGCAATTCCATCTTCTCGGCAGACCCGCCCACGCTGTTGGGAATATTGACCGAACTGCGCGTGTCGGAGTGGTTGATGTACGCGCCGAAACCAGACAATGCGGGACTGATCAAGTCAAACGGAGCGCTGGCAGACAGCTCGAAACCGGAAATCGTTCCACCCTTGCCATTCGCAGGGCCTGAATAATCGAGTTGCGGATAGCCGCTCAAATGGTATTTGTCTGCGAGGATATTGCTCTTGAACTTTTGCTGATAAATGAACGTATCCAAATCTTTATAGAACGCGGCTACTCCCACGTAGGCACGCTTACCAAAATATTTCTCGTACCCCACGTCAAACGTCGTGGCACGGAAGGGATCCAGCAATGGGTTGCCCCCGTTGCCGCTGTGGTTGCCCGAGCAACTCGTGGGACTGTTGCTTGGGTCGTTCGCGGGCGACCAGCACTCAAAAATGGCGTTGGCACGCAAATCGCGCATGGTGGGCCGGGCCAGCATCTTGCCTGCACCCAAACGCAGCACTTGAGTGTTATCCAGATCAATGGCCAGATTGAGACTGGGCAGTACGTCGGTATAGGTCTTGCCACCAGATTGCTCACCCAAGTCGTTGACGACGAATCGGTTGCCATCCGCATTGCCCCACGTCGCCACCGTGGTGGAGTTCAGCCCTTTGGAAGACTGGTCCGTGCGTACAACCTGAAGACCGATATTGCCGCGCATGGGCAAAGCCCCCGCCGTGGTGTCAATGTCCACCTTGGCAAAGGTCGTCAACACCTTTTCCGCCACAGACCAGTTCTTCATGCGCGCCCAAGATTGGTCACCCATGTCGGTGTACTTGTAAACCGAATCGATCAACGCAATGGAGTCCCACCCCAAAATGTTGATATCCGAAAGGCCTGCCGTGATGGGGGACGACGAAGGCAAGGTGGCCGTAGCACCTCCTGCCTTGAAGTCAACGGAACCTTCGGTCATCCCCAGCTTCTTGCTCCGGTCTGAATAGTTGGCGCCAAAATTGATGCCAGAGAAGTATTTCGAATCAAATGCAAACCTGAATTCCACACGAGCGGAATCCAAGGTGTCTTGAACCGACGGCTTCTTCAGCCAGCCCTTCCCCCAAGGCGTATCCCCAAGCAGGAGTGTCTGTGGATTGGCCAGATTGCCGCTGAACCCAAAGGTCGGAATATCAGTTCGACTGTCAAACGTCAACGTGCCGGGTGTTCCGGTCACCGCGTTGGAGTCGATATCCGTCTCGTTGCGCTTGGACTTGGAGTGGGACAGGTCCACCACCGCCGACCAAGCATCGGTCAGTCTGAGTTTGTTGTTCCATCCCAGGGCAAAATTCTCGTCATTGCGCTGCTGACCAATGGTTTGAACAATGCCATTCACCCCCGCAACCGAACCTGCGAGCGCCACACCGTTGATAACCGTGGCATTGCTCAGCGTTCCCCCGTTGAAGTTCGGAAACGCGACCTGGTGCCCCAACGAACGGCGATCAATGGTTGAAGAAAACACGTCAAGCATCGTGGAGTAGTTCCTTGTGGGCTTCCACTCCAGCACCGCCATGGCACCTTCCTGCGTGAACTTGGACTGCTTGGTCGCCTCGGTCACGCTCTTTTGCAGCGCCAACTTGGTGCCGTCTGCAAATGTGCCGGAATCGTCGAAACTGTTTACCGCTCGGTCGGTGCTGTCACCGGTACGGCGAGCTACGCCGATGGCCAAGCCCAGCGTTTTGTCCAGAAACTGGTCAATATAGGAAAAGCTGAAATTGTTTCCCGTGCCCGTTGGCCCAACACCAACACTGTTGCGCTCCAGGTTCAAGCCGAAGTTGATTTTCCGCCCCTGAACTCCAAGCGGGCGAATCGTTTTCATATCGATCGTTCCCGCGATGCCCTGCCCCATGAGCGTGGCGTCGGCAGTCTTGTACAGTACCACTCCATTAATCAGTTCGGTGGGGTATGCATCCAGTTCGGCGCCGCGGCTGTCGTTTGGATTGACCTGCTCTCGCCCATTGAGCAAGGTTGTTGAAAAGTCGGGGGGCATGCCCCGCACGCTCAGTTGGCTTGCTCGACCCTCCTGGTTACGTTGCGCTGCGACCCCTGGCAGCCGCGCAATGGAGTCCGCAATCGTGGTATCTGGCAGCTTGCCCAAATCCTCTGCCGAAATGGCCTCAACAATCCCGTCGCTGCCCTTCTTCACGGCGATAGCGCTTTCAATGGATGCGCGAATACCGGTTACGGTCACGGTGTCCAGCGAAACCTGCTGGCCGTAGGCAGCACCTGCACTCATCAACAGTGCTGCACATCCCGCAGCAACCGGCGCAAGTTGGAACAGCGAACGTTGCGACGTAACCATCTCGTAACGCTTCTTCGAATTCGTCTTCATTCAATGCCTCCTAAGGCCCAAAAAGAACAACACATCCCCCAAGGATCAACTCAAGGGTTCTTGTAAACAACAGACTTTGAAACCCGTGGTCTCATGCAGGTTTGTACCAAAACAAGATATTTTTATGTATTGGCATAAACCCTGAATGTTGCCACATCACACCTCAAGATTTGGGATTAAAAGGATCTTCCCCCTCTGAATATCCAAGATACCCGGTTGCATGCGGCAAGATATTCGAATTCGCGGTGGCTGACCCTCATTCGGTTTGTAGCCAAACTACATGCCAAATCAAATCCCACGACAGGAAAAATTGACGCCATCGCCGCACCCTCTGGAAGTGTTGGGGGACCCAATGCCGCCAAAGGAGATGTAGCATCCCAGATGCATAGAGAAACCCAGGTCGGCCAACCGAAGATCAACGCATCGAAATCGAGAGGTCACCGCTTGCCAGGCAGGTGAACAGGTAGACGGAAATCACTCAAAACCTATGTCAGCGGCACCCAACCCATCCTTGCGTCGGACGTGTAGATGCGTTGTTTAACTAAGTTGACCGCAAAACGATTACAAAAACGCATGCATTTTCCTGGGGTAAATGTGGGTTTACCCCGGTAAAGGCGCTTATTGCCATGGGTTAAACTTGAATGTTGTTTGACTACATTTTTGGGGTGCAACCTGGATGCGCACCCCGTCGTGGAAGGGTTTTCAAGAATGAGTCAGTGTTATCCCAGATTGCTGGGCGATATCGGTGGCACCAATGCACGCTGGGCCTGGCAGCCCAGCGCAGGCGCGCCGCTGCAGGACATTTCCGTGTTGCCGTGCAATGCCAGCGCTTCCCTGCAGGAGTCCGCCTCCAGCTACATCGCAGGCCGCGGTACCGAACAACCGCAGTCGGCCGCCATCGGTATCGCCACGGCGGTAACCGGGGACGAAGTCCGCATGACAAACAACGCCTGGTCGTTCTCGATTGCCGGGTTCAAGCAGGCGCTTGGATTGACCCGTTGCCTGGTGATCAATGATTTTACGGCGCTGGCCATGAGTTTGCCCGCGCTGGGCCACGACGAATTGCGTGCCGTCGGCGGTGGCAGCGCCGTCGTGGGCAGTCCCATCGCCTTGATCGGCCCGGGCACCGGTCTGGGCGCCTCGGGTCTGCTGTCCAACGGGCAGGGAAAGTGGTCCGCACTCAGTGGTGAAGGTGGTCACGCCACCGTGGCACCCGCTGACGATCTGGAAAGTGATCTGTTGTCGTGCCTGCGCAAGCGTTACGGCCACGTCAGCGCCGAGCGCGTGCTGTCGGGTGGCGGGCTGATCAATCTGTACCAGGCGCTGTGCGAAATCCGTGGGGTGCCAGTGCAGGAAGTGGAAGCCGCCGACGTCACCGACCGTGCCCTGGCCAAGAGCGACGCGGTGTGCGTGCAGGCGGTGCAACTGTTCTCCAGCTTCCTCGGCAATGTGGCCGGCAATCTGGCGCTGACGCTGGGCGCACGGGGTGGGGTGTACGTGGGTGGCGGCATTGTGCCGCGCCTGGGTGAGGCATTTGATGCGCAGTTGTTCCGACAACGTTTCGAGCAAAAAGGCCGGTTCGAGGACTATCTGCGCTCCATTCCGACGTGGGTCATTACCGCCTCCACGCCCGCGCTGATTGGTGCCTCGCGTGCGCTGGATGTCATGCCGGACTGATTCAATGTCGAAGCGCCTGCAGCCCATCACGAGTTAAGTGTGTAGGCGTACGACCACAGGAGTTCTCCATGTCCCTGCCTGAATCGCGTTTTGACAGTCCCCGTCTGCTGGCAGACATTGGCGGCACCTACGCGCGTTTCACGCTGGAGGTTGCACCGGGCGTGTTCGAGCACACCGTCTCCCTGCTGTGCGCCGACCATGCGGATTTCCACGCTGCCGTCTCCTACTACCTGTCGAACCTGTCGGTGGGACCCATCAAGCACTCGGCGGTGGCCATCGCCAACCCGGTCTCGGGTGACCTGGTGCAGATGACCAACTACCACTGGCGCTTTTCCATCGAGCAGATGCGCCAGCGACTGCAGTTCGACAACCTGATGGTGGTCAACGACTTCACGGCGCTGGCCATGGCCCTGCCCAGCCTGCTGCCGCACCAGCGGCGCCAGGTAGGTGGCGGCACCGCCGTGCCCCGCAGCGTGGTGGGTCTGATTGGGGCGGGCAGCGGTTTGGGGGTTTCCGGGCTGATTCCGGCGGACGATGGCTGGATTGCGCTGGGTACCGAAGGGGGTCACACCAGCTTTTCGCCGCGCGACGAGCGCGAGATCTGGATCCTGCAATATGCTTGGAAGCATTTTCCGCACGTATCCTTCGAGCGCCTGCTCTCGGGCCCCGGCATCGAACTGATATACCGCGCTCTGGCCGAGCGCGCTGGCCGCGTGGCGCAGCCCCTGACCGCGCCGGACATCACGCAGCGCGCCTTGGAAGGCAGCGACCCGGTCTGCGTGGAAACGATCGAGGTGTTCTGCACCATGTTGGGCACGGCCGCCGCCAACCTGGCGGTGACGCAGGGGGCGTTTGGGGGCATCTACATTGGCGGCGGCATTGTGCCGCGCCTGGGCACGCTGTTCGACAAATCCGGGTTCCGCCAACGCTTCGAGGACAAGGGCCGCTTCTCCGACTACATGAAGGCCATCCCGACCTTCGTCATCACGGCCACCGATGCCACCTTCGTGGGCGCATCGGTCATCCTGGCGGCGCAGCTTCGGGGCCTGGAGTCGGCGCAAGGCTCGGCCATCCTGAGTCAGATTCAGCGGGCACGCCCCCAACTGTCGCCCGCCGAGCAGCGCGTGGCGGACCACGTTCTGGCCCATCCCCATTCCGCGCTGAACGACCCCATCGCCCAGATCGCCCGCGCCGCCGAGGTCAGTCAACCCACGGTGATCCGCTTTTGTCGCTCCCTGGGGTGCGAAGGCCTGTCGGACTTCAAACTGCGCCTAGCCTCGGGTCTCACTGGCACCATGCCCATCACGCATACTCAGGTGACGGGTGAGGACAGCATGCTGGAGCTCGGGGTCAAGGTCCTGAGCAACACGGCCTCCGCCATCCTGCAGGTGCGCGATCACCTGAACCGGGAGGCGATTGACCGTGCGGTGCAGCTTATCGCCGCAGCGCAACGGGTCGAGTTCTACGCAGTGGGCCACTACGGCAACGTCGCCGATGATGCGCAGTTCAAGTTTCTGCGGGTGGGTGTTTCCTCCGCCGCCTACACCATCCCCCAATTGCAGGGCTTGGCCGCCAACGTGCTGCACCCGGGCGTGGTGGCCGTGGTCATCAGCAGCAGCGGCCGTGTGAGCGAATTGCTGGAAGTGGTGGAAAAGGCGCGCGAGCGGGGTGCCGCCGTCATTGCCATCACGGCCAGCCAGTCGCCGCTGGCACGCAAGGCCGATGTGGCCCTGATGGTGGATCATCTTGAAGACATGGCCACCCAGTTGCCCATGATCAGCCGCATCCTGCACCTGCTGATGATCGACATCCTGGTGGTGGGCGTCACCCTGCGTCGTGGTGCGCACGCCCTGCCCCGCTTGGGCAATGAAGCCACGGTGGCGCTGGACGAAGCGCAACCCGAACAGGCCCCCGCAGGCGCCAAGCGCACCAGCCCGGGGGTGAGCACGGCCGGCACGCTGGCACACCTGACGTCGCACAGCCGGGGTTCGCCCGGCTTCCAGACTAACTGAGCGTTCCGAAGGCGTGGCGCAAGGCGCGCGCCGCGTCCATGTGGGCGGTCCGGGCTTCGGGGATGGCCCGGCCCATCTTGATGAACTCGTGCACCATGCCCCGGTAGATTTCCAGGTCCACGGGCACGGCCGCCGCGCGCAGCTTGTCCGCGTACATCAGGCCCTCATCCAGCAGCGGATCGCATTCCGCCAGTCCCACCCAGGCGGGCGCCACACCCTCGACATCGATCGGTGTGCCCTGCGCATCGCGGCCATCCAGCGGCGCAAACCGTCCATCTTCGCGGTCCGCGGGGCTGCGCAGGTAGTGGTCGAACATCCATCGGATGTGCGGCTCCTCCAGCACAAAGCCTTGGCCAAAGGTCTTGTGCGAGGGACTGTCCTGGTGCGCGGAACAACCGGGATAAAACAGCAGTTGCAGGGCCAGGGGCAAGCCGGTATCCCGAGCCTGGATGGCGCAAACCGCCGCCAGTGTGCCCCCCGCGCTGTCGCCTCCGACGGCCAGGCGGCCACCGTCCAGACCCAGCGTGGCGGCGTGTGCCGACAGCCAGTGCAAAGCGTCCCAGGCGTCCTCCACGGCGGTCGGAAACTTGTGCTCAGGTGCCAACCGGTAGTCCAGGGATACGACCGCACAATGCGCCAGATGGCTCAGCGTACGGCACAGCACATCGTGCGTAGCGATGCTGCCGATGGTGAACCCACCACCATGAAGGTACAGCAGCACCGGCAGCTTTTCCTGTGAAGCGGCGTACAGGCGGGCGGGTAAGGGATGCAGATCGCGTGCCGGCAGCGTGAAGTCCTCCACCCTGGCCAACTTGTGCGCGGGGATTTCCAGCACGTCGGCACCGTTCTCGTAGGCCGCACGCGCCTGCTGGGGCGTCAGCGCATGCAACGGGGCCCGCGTGGCGCGTGCCATGCGCTCCAGCACGCCACGCATGGCGGGCGTCAACAAGGAACGGGGATTGCGGTGGTGCGGCACGGGGGGTCAGAGCCATTTCTGCAGGAACTGCGCCTGCCCCATGGCGGGGTCGAGTTCATACCCCGCAAAGCCGATGCGCTCGTACAGCCGGCGGGCACTGTGATTGCCCTGCAAGACCTCCAGCGTCAGCTTGCAGGCCCCGCGTTCCCGCGCGACCTGCTCCACCAGGGCCAGCATCTTTTCTCCCACGCGCAGCCCGCGATGGCTGGCCAGCACCACGACATCGTGCACATTCACCAGCGGGCGGCACTTGAAGGTGGAAAACCCTTCCAGGCAATTCACCAGACCCACCGGCACTCCACTGTGGAATGCCAATACGCTGAAGGCCTGCGGTCGAGCCGCCAGTGATGGAACGAGATGCGCCTTGGCATAGTCGCTCAACGCTTGTGCGCCGCCCGCCGGATCCTGCGCGTAGGCGTCCAGCAACCGAACCAATGCCTGGGCGTGCAAGGGATTGGCATAGTCCGCACGCAACACGGCGAGATCGTCGCCGTCCACCAACTCAGTGCCCGCAAGTCCCCAGCTCATGCTTGCGCCAGCGTGCGTGCAATCCGCTCGGCGCTGGCCTCGGCCAGCGTTGCATCACGCGCTTCCACCATCACGCGCAGCAAGGGTTCGGTACCGCTGGCCCGGATGAGTACCCTCCCACTGTTGCCGAGTTCGGCTTGGACAGCCTTTGTTTCCGCGTCAAGCCGCGCATTCGCCTTCCAGTCCTCACCCGGTTGCAGTCGCATGTTGATCAAGGTCTGCGGAAACAGGACCACGTCCGCCAGCAGCTCAGCCACGCGCCGTCCGCTACGCACGCAGGCCTGCAACACCAGCAGTGCTGAGATGAGCCCATCGCCAGTGCTGTGCTTGTCCAGAGCCAGCAAGTGGCCTGAACCCTCACCTCCCAACAGCCAGCCACGACGGTCCAACTCCTCCAGAACGTACCGATCCCCGACCCTGGCACGCACGAACTCGACGCCTAGGGCTTGCAAGGCCACTTCCACGGCCATGTTGGTCATGAGCGTGCCCACGACTCCAGGAACTGATTCACCGCGTGTCAGGCGTTCCTTGACCATCAAGTACAGCAGCTCATCGCCGTTGAACAGCCGTCCGCTGGCGTCCACGAGCTGCAGTCGATCGGCATCCCCGTCCAGTGCGATGCCGTAGTCGGCACCGTTGGCCCTGACGGCTTCAATCAGCGCCTCGGGGTGGGTGGCACCCACTTTGTGGTTGATGTTCAGCCCGTCTGGCGCACAACCGATGGACGCGACTTCGGCGCCCAGTTCGTGAAACACCTTTGGAGCGATGTGATAGGCAGCGCCATGAGCCGCATCAACCACGATCTTCAGGCCCTTGAGCGTGAGATCGTTGGCGAACGTGCTCTTGCAGAACTCAATGTAGCGTCCCGCGGCATCGTCAAGACGGCGCGTCCTGCCCAAGGCAGCCGAGTCGGCCCACACCGGCGCCTCATCCAACGCCGCCTCCACCGATTGCTCCCATTCGTCGGACAGCTTGGTGCCCTGTGCGCTGAAGAACTTGATGCCATTGTCCGGAAACGGGTTGTGGCTGGCGCTGATGACCACACCCAGTGAAGCGCGCTGCGTGCGCGTCAGATAGGCGACCCCGGGCGTCGGCAGGGGGCCGAGCAGGACCACGTCCACGCCGGCCGAGTTGAAGCCACTTTCCAAGGCACTCTCGAGCATATACCCTGAGATACGAGTGTCCTTGCCGATGAGAACGGTAGGCCGCGCCTCTGTCTTCTTCAGCACCCTTCCGACCGCGTGCGCCAGGCGCAGCACAAAGTCCGGCGTGATGGGCGCCTGTCCCACGGTGCCTCGAATGCCGTCCGTGCCAAAGTATTTTCGTGTCATGATTCCTCACCCCTTCTTTCTCTTGTATCTTGCGTGGTGGAGGCTGCGGTCGCGGCTTCGACCGTCGACCATACTTTCAGCGCAGCCACCGTGGCCCGCACATCGTGCACCCGAACCACCTGTGCCCCTCGGTGCACCACCAGCAGCGCAGCGACCACGCTGGGTACCAAACGTTGGGTCACATCGAGGCCGGTCACCACGCCCAGTGCCGACTTGCGCGACCAACCCAGCAGCAGCGGATAACCCGCCGCCAACAACTCAGGCTGGCGCGCGAGCAAGCCGAAATTCTGCTCCACCGTCTTGCCAAAACCAATACCTGGATCCAGCACAACCCGCTGTCGCGCCACTCCAGCGGATTGCAGCCCAAGCGCCCGCTCCTGCAGGAAGGCGCCGACCTGCGCGACGACGTCCCCGCACATGGGCTGCAATTGCATGGTCCGTGGCTCACCGTGCATGTGCATGAGGCACACACCGCAGCTTGGGTGACGTGCCACGACGTCGAGCGCACCCGATTGCCGCAGGGCCCAGATGTCATTGATGATGTCCGCACCCAGGTCCAATGCAGCACGCATGACCTCGGGCTTGTAGGTATCCACCGAAATGGGAACGCCCAATGTGACGGCATCGCGCAGCACCGGCAGCAACCGCGCCAGCTCATCCGACTCCGGTAGCGGCGCGGCACCTGGGCGCGAAGACTCTGCGCCCAGATCCAGGATGTCTGCGCCTTCCTTCAGCAGCCGCTCGCAGTGTGCCATGGCGGCTGCAGCATCCGCATGCGTGCCACCGTCTGAAAACGAGTCAGGCGTGAGATTGACGATCCCCATTACCTGAGGGCGCTGCAGATTGATTTGGAAGCGCGCAGTTTGCCAGAGGTTGGCAGTGCTCATGTCGTTGGCTCCTTCGAGCTCAAGAAAAAGGGGCTATGCGCCCCTTTTGCCGATCCTGTGGGAATCAAGTTGGCGTGTGAGCCGGCTCCGCCGTGACCGCCGGCGCCCCTCCACCTCCCCCACCGGAGGACGGTGGCGTGCGTGGTGTCCAGTCTTTGGGCGGGCGCGGTGCCTTGCCGGCCATGATGTCGTCAATCTGCTCCGTGTCGATGGTTTCCCACTCCAGCAGGGCCTTGGCCATGGTGTGCATCTTTTCGCTGTTGTCCTCGATCAGCTTGCGCGCCAGGGCGTACTGCTGATCGATGATGCGGCGTACCTCGGCATCCACCTTCTGCATGGTCTGCTCGCTCATATTGGTGGTCTTGGTCACGGATCGTCCCAGGAACACCTCGCCTTCGTTCTCGGCATACACCATGGGACCGAGTGCATCGGTCATGCCGTAACGCATGACCATGTCGCGCGCGATCTGCGTGGCTCGCTCAAAGTCGTTGCTGGCCCCGGTGGTCATCTGCTTCATGAACACTTCTTCAGCGATGCGGCCGCCAAACAGCATGCTGATCTGGTTCAACATGTAGTCACTGTCGTAGCTGTAGCGGTCCTTCTCGGGAAGGCTCATGGTCACGCCCAGTGCCCGACCTCGCGGAATGATGGTGACCTTGTGCACCGGATCGCACTTGGGCAGGAGCTTGCCGATCAGGGCGTGGCCGGCCTCGTGGTAGGCGGTGTTGCGCCGTTCTTCCTCGGGCATGACCATGCTCTTTCGCTCGGGGCCCATGAGGATCTTGTCCTTGGCCTTTTCGAAATCCTGCATCTCCACCACGCGGGCATTGCGACGCGCGGCCATCAGGGCCGCTTCGTTGCACAGGTTGGCCAGATCGGCACCACTCATGCCGGGCGTGCCGCGGGCGATGGTGCTGGGGTTGACGTCCTGCCCCACGGGAATCTTGCGCAGGTGGACATTGAGAATCTGTTCGCGACCACGAATGTCGGGCAGGGTCACGTAGACCTGGCGATCGAAGCGCCCCGGGCGCAGCAACGCCGCGTCCAGGATGTCAGGACGGTTGGTGGCCGCCACCACGATCACGCCCAAATTGGTCTCAAAACCGTCCATCTCGACCAGCATCTGGTTCAGGGTCTGCTCACGCTCGTCGTTGCCGCCGCCCAGACCCGCACCACGTTGGCGGCCCACCGCGTCGATTTCGTCTATGAAGATGATGCAAGGCGCATTCTTCTTGGCGTTTTCGAACATGTCGCGCACGCGGGACGCGCCCACACCCACGAACATCTCCACGAAATCCGAACCCGAGATCGCAAAGAACGGCACCTTGGCTTCGCCCGCGATCGATTTGGCCAGCAGGGTCTTGCCGGTGCCCGGAGGCCCCACCAACAGCAAGCCACGGGGAATGCGGCCACCGAGTTTCTGAAATTTTTGCGGATCCTTCAGGAAGTCCACCACTTCCTTGACTTCTTCCTTGGCCTCGTCGCAACCGGCCACATCGGCAAAGGTCACGGTATTGGCCGACTCGTCCAGCAGACGGGCCTTGCTTTTGCCAAAGCTGAAGGCACCGCCCTTGCCTCCGCCTTGCATCTGGCGCATGAAATACACCCAAACACCGATGAGCAACAGCATGGGGCCCCAACTGACCAGCAGGGTCACCAGAAACGAACTTTCCTCGCGTTGCTTGACGTCAAACTTCACGCCATTGTTGCGCAGATCCCCAACGAGACCACGGTCCAGATACGTGGCTGTGGTGCGCAGCTTGCGGTCATCACTGGCCACGGCCTCGATTTCAGTCCCGCCAGCGCCCTCCTGGATCGACACGGACTTGATGCGCTTGGCAGCGACTTCATCAAGGAATTCCGAATAGCCGATGCGGCCCACGCTCCCCCCCGAGCGCGGCTCAAACTGTTTGAAAACAGTGAACAGCACCATGGCGATCACCAGCCACACGGCAATTTTTGAGAACCACTGATTGTTCAAGCGAGACCCCCGTCGGGAAAGACTTTCATAGACACGTCGTAATTGAGACCCATTTTAGGCGTTTCAAGGGACCGAAACACGCCGTTTCAAGCCTTAGTGCCTTGGCCTATCAGGCATTTGCTGCGGTTTTCCCGGTCGTTTTGAGGCCGATGCCGATGAGAAAGGTTTCCGAGGAGTTCGAGCGTGACGCCTTGGGCTTGATCGGCTTGACAACCCGAAAGGTGTCCTTGAACAGCTTGACCAGTTGGCTGTAACCACTGCCATGGAACACTTTGACCACCAGCGCCCCCTCGGGCTTGAGGTGCGACAGGCAGAACTCAATGGCCAATTCCACCAAATGGGAAATACGCGCGGCGTCCGCCGACTCAATGCCGGATAGGTTGGGCGCCATATCGGACACCACGCGGTCAGCCATCCGACCCTGCATTTCCTGCGCCAGCCGGTCCAGCACCTCGGGTTCGCGAAAGTCCCCCTGCAGGAATACCACCCCCTCGATGGGCTCCATGGGCAAGATGTCCAAGGCAATGATGCTGCCATTGAGTTCCCCCACGGCGGCCCCTTGGGGCGACAGCTTGCGCCGGACATACTGGCTCCAGGCGCCGGGCGACGAGCCCAGATCCACCACCAGATGTCCGGGCTTGATCAGCCCCAGTGTCTCGTCGATCTCCTTGAGCTTGTAGGCAGCGCGCGCGCGGTAGCCGTCCTTTTGGGCCTGCTTTACATAAGGATCATTGATGTGATCGTGCAGCCAGGCACGATTGACTTTGCTGCTCTTGGTCTTGCTCTTCATACAACCTCGATAATACGGCCATGCCTCATATACAACTTACCCCCGCCCAGCGCAAAGTGCACCGTGCCGAAGCGCATCACCTGGATCCGGTCGTGATGATCGGTGGCGACGGGCTGACGCCCGCCGTCCTCAAGGAAGCGGACGCCGCGCTGAACGCCCACGGGCTGATCAAGATCCGCGTATTCTCAGACGACCGCACCGCGCGGGACGCCATCCTCCAGACGCTGGCAGACAGCCTGAACGCGGCCCCGATCCAGCACATCGGCAAGCTGCTGGTACTGTGGCGTCCGAAGCCGGAAGTGTCCAAGGAGCGCAGCGACGACGAGGACCGCAAGCCCGGTCCGCGCGACTTCAAGGTGCTCAAGTACAGCAAGCGCGGCGGCCAGCGCCCGGAAGTCAAGACCCTGCGTGTGCTGGGCAATCAGCGCCTCACGCCCGGTGGTCAGGTCAAACGCGCAAAGAAGCCGAAACAGGTTTCCGTCAAGAAACGGACCCAGACCTGAGATTGCCGACCTTCCACAAGGTCACCCCCGCACACAGCCATTGCAGGGCGTAAAAGCCGCTGCCCAGGCTGTGCCACAAGCGTAGGTTCTCTCGCGCCACGATCCGCGGGGCCACGGCAAACTCCATTAGCAAGGCCAGCACCATGCCGGCCAGGATCCAGCCGGTGGCGCTTCGTAGGCCGCAAGCGTGCGCATCCTGGGTTTCATCCCGGGACGCCAGCAGGAGCAACGCCCCACAGACCACGCCGACCCAGGTTTGCGCAGTGAACAGCCGCGCCGCCATTTGGCCCGCCATTGCCGCTGTAGGCACATGCGCAAACAGCAGGGGCACGACCAGCGCGCCCAGCAGGGTCATGCTGCCCCACCACAACGCCGCCGCGAAAAGAGGCCAGCGTGAGCTCAGGTTTGGGAGCAGACTCGCCATGACGGTTGTGGAACAGCCGGGGCTGAGTCAGATGTAGCTGACGGCCACGATTTCGTAGTGCTTGACGCCGCCCGGAGCCTGGACCTCGGCCGTGTCGCCCTCCTCCTTGCCAATCAGAGCCCGGGCAATGGGAGAGCTGATGTTGATCAGCCCCAGCTTCAGGTCGGCCTCATCCTCTCCCACGATCTGGTACTTGACCTTGGCGCCCGAGGCTTCGTCCTCAAGCTCCACCGTGGAGCCAAACACGACTTTGCCCCCTGCGTCCAGTTTGGACGGGTCCAGGATCTGGGCGGCCGACAGCTTGCTCTCGATCTCCTGGATGCGGCCTTCGATGAAACCCTGGCGATCTTTTGCCGCGTCGTACTCCGCGTTCTCGCTCAGGTCACCGTGCGAGCGTGCCTCGGCGATGGCGGCAATCACGCCGGGCCGATCAACGGTCTTGAGTCGTTGCAGTTCCGCTTTGAGTTTTTCCGCGCCGCGCAGGGTTAAGGGAATTGTGGCCATGGTTCCAGAAAATGTTCATCCAAAAGGAAACCGCCGAGCGTTGCCGACCGGCGGTGTCTGAGTTTGCGATTATGCCGTGCCAGCGAGCTTTACGCCGTCAACCGCGCATGCATGTCCTGCACCGAAATGACATCCAGCGTGTCCAGGTATTTCATGCCTTCGACGGCGGCCTCGGCACCGGCAATGGTGGTGAACGTGGTGACGCGCGCCAGCAGCGCCGAAGTGCGGATTTGGCGGGAGTCCGCAATGGCATTGCGCCGCTCCTCCACCGTGTTGATGACCAGCGCGATCTCGTTGTTCTTGATCATGTCCACGATGTGGGGGCGACCCTCGGTCACCTTGTTCACACTGGTGCAAGGCACGCCCGCTGCATTGATGGCGGCCGTTGTGCCCTTGGTGGCCACCACCGTGAATCCCATGGCCACCAGCTCACGCGCCACCGCGACGGCTCGCGGCTTGTCGCTGTTCTTCACCGAGAGAAAGACCTTGCCGTTGGGCTCGCCAGTCGCCGTGAATGGGCGGGGCAGCTTGGTGCCAGCGCCCAGTTGGGACTTCACGAATGCTTCCCCAAAGGTCTTGCCCACGCCCATGACTTCGCCCGTGGACTTCATCTCCGGCCCCAGAATGGTGTCCACACCCGGGAATTTGACGAAGGGGAACACAGCTTCCTTGACGCTGAAGTAAGGCGGTGTCACCTCCCGGGTAATTCCTTGTGCCTGCAGCGTCTGACCCACCATGCAGCGGGCCGCGATCTTGGCCAGTTGCATTCCTGTGGCCTTGCTCACAAAGGGCACCGTGCGCGACGCGCGGGGATTGACCTCCAGCACATAGATCACGTCCTGCCCATCGATGTTCTGGATGGCGAACTGCACGTTCATCAAGCCCACCACGCACAGCGAAGCGGCCATGGCGGCAGTCTGACGTTTGATTTCGTTAACCGTTTCAGCACTCAGGGAGTACGGCGGCAGCGAGCAGGCCGAGTCTCCGCTGTGCACGCCCGCCTGCTCGATGTGCTCCATCACGCCACCGATAAGGGTGTGTCCCGTGGGGTCGCGCAGGCAATCCACGTCGCATTCGATGGCGTCGTTCAGGAAACGGTCCAGCAGCACTGGCGAATCGTGGCTGACCTTGACCGCTTCACGCATGTAGCGCTCCAGGTCGCGTTGCTCGTGCACGATTTCCATGGCACGGCCACCGAGCACGTAGCTGGGGCGCACCACCAACGGGTAGCCCAGGGCAGCCGCTTTTTCCAGAGCCTCGCCCTCGGTGCGTGCCGTGGCGTTGGGCGGCTGACGTAGGCCCAGTTCGTGCAACAGCTTCTGGAAACGCTCGCGGTCTTCGGCGGCGTCGATCATGTCGGGCGACGTGCCGATGATGGGCACGCCGTTGGCCTCCAGATCCAACGCCAGTTTCAGCGGCGTCTGCCCGCCGTACTGCACGATCACGCCCGTGGGCTTTTCCTTGTCCACGATTTCCAGCACGTCTTCCAGCGTCAGAGGCTCGAAATACAGGCGGTCCGAAGTGTCGTAGTCGGTGGACACGGTTTCGGGGTTGCAGTTGACCATGATGGTTTCGTAGCCGTCCTCACGCATGGCCAGAGCGGCGTGCACGCAGCAATAGTCGAACTCGATGCCCTGGCCGATGCGGTTGGGCCCGCCGCCCAGCACCATGATCTTTTTCTTCGAGGTGGGCTGCGCCTCGCACTCGCCGCCTTCGGCTTCGTAGCTGGAATACAGGTAGGCGGTGTTGGTGGCGAACTCGGCCGCGCAGGTGTCCACCCGCTTGTACACCGGCCGAATGCCCAGCGCACGGCGCTTCTCGCGAATGGCGGTGTCCGTGGTGCGCAATTGACGTGCCAGGCGCCGGTCGGAAAAGCCCTTCTGTTTCAGGGCGCGCAGCGTGGGCGCGTCGATGGCGTCGAGCGTGGTGGCTTCCAGTTCAAGCTCGATCTTCACGATCTGCTCGATCTGCACCAGGAACCAGCGGTCAATCTTGGTCAGCTCGAACACCTCGTCCACGCTCATGCCCTGGGCAAAGGCGTCGCCCACGTACCAGATGCGTTCGGGACCGGGTTCTCCCAGTTCCTTTTCCAGCACCTCGCGGTCCTGGGTCTTCTCGTTCATGCCGTCCACGCCGACTTCCAGGCCCCGCAGGGCTTTCTGGAATGACTCCTGGAAGGTGCGGCCCATGGCCATGACCTCGCCCACGGACTTCATCTGCGTCGTCAGACGCGAATCGGCGGCAGGGAATTTCTCGAACGCAAAGCGCGGAATCTTGGTGACCACGTAATCGATGCTGGGCTCGAAGCTGGCCGGCGTGGCGCCGCCCGTGATGTCGTTGCGCAACTCGTCCAGCGTGTAGCCCACGGCCAGCTTGGCCGCAACCTTGGCGATCGGAAAACCCGTGGCCTTGGACGCCAGGGCCGAGGACCGGCTCACGCGCGGGTTCATCTCGATCACCACCATGCGCCCATCCTTGGGGTTGATGGAGAACTGCACGTTCGAGCCACCCGTGTCCACGCCAATTTCGCGCAGCACGGCGAGCGAGGCGTTGCGCAGGATCTGGTATTCCTTGTCCGTCAGCGTCTGCGCCGGGGCCACGGTGATGGAGTCGCCCGTGTGCACGCCCATGGGGTCCAGGTTCTCGATGGAGCAGACGATGATGCAGTTGTCCGCCTTGTCGCGCACCACCTCCATCTCGTACTCTTTCCATCCCAGGAGCGATTCTTCGATCAACAGCTCATTGGTGGGCGAGGCTTCCAGGCCGCGCTTGCAGATGGTTTCGAATTCTTCCGGGTTGTAGGCAATGCCGCCGCCCGTGCCACCCAGCGTGAAGCTGGGGCGGATCACCGTGGGGAAACCCACGCGCTTTTGCACGCCCCAGGCTTCGTCCATGCTGTGCGCGATGCCGGAGCGGGCCGAGCCCAGGCCGATCTTGGTCATTGCGTCCTTGAATTTGAGCCGGTCCTCGGCTTTGTCGATAGCCTCAGGCGTGGCCCCGATCAACTCGACCTTGTACTTTTCGAGCACGCCGTGGTGCCACAGGTCCAGCGCGCAGTTGAGCGCGGTCTGCCCGCCCATGGTCGGCAGGATCGCGTCCGGGCGTTCCCGGGCAATGATCTTCTCCACCGTCTGCCAGGTGATGGGCTCGATGTAGGTCACGTCCGCCGTGGCGGGGTCGGTCATGATCGTCGCAGGATTGCTGTTGATCAGGATGACCTTGTAGCCCTCCTCGCGCAGCGCCTTGCAGGCCTGCACCCCGGAGTAGTCGAACTCGCAGGCCTGCCCGATGATGATGGGGCCGGCGCCGATGATCAGGATGGAATGGATGTCTGTGCGCTTGGGCATCTTAGTTTTTCTCCATGAGCGCTATGAAACGGTCAAACAGGTAGGCGATGTCGTGCGGCCCGGGCGAAGCCTCGGGGTGGCCCTGGAAGCTGAAAGCCGGCTTGTCGGTGCGGGTCATGCCCTGCAGCGTGCCGTCGAACAGGCTCACGTGGGTGGCGCGCAGGTTGGCAGGCAGGGACTTGTCGTCCACCGCAAAGCCGTGGTTCTGGCTGGTGATGCTCACCCGGCCGGTGTCCAGGTCTTTCACCGGGTGATTGGCACCGTGGTGGCCGAACTTCATCTTGAAGGTCTGGGCTCCGCTGGCCAGCGCCATGATCTGGTGCCCCAAGCAAATGCCGAAGGTGGGGATGCCGGTCTCGATCAGTTCGCGCGCGGCCGCAATGGCGTAATCGCATGGCTCGGGGTCGCCAGGTCCGTTGGAGAGGAAGATGCCATCCGGCTTGTGCTTGAGAACGTCCGCGGCGCTCGTCTGTGCGGGCACGACGGTGACCTTGCAGCCACGCGAGGCCAGCATGCGCAGGATGTTGAACTTCACGCCGAAGTCATAGGCGACAACATGAAACCTGGGTGCCGCCTGCGTGCCGTAACCGGGCTTGTCGCCCAGCTCGGCGTTGAACAACTTCCACTCGGTCTGTGCCCAGTCGCAGGCTGAAGTCGAGGACACCACCTTGGCCAGATCCAGACCGGCCATGCTGGGCGCGGCCTTCGCCATCGCCACGGCCCGGGCGATGATGTCCGGGGTTACGACCTCGCCCTGCCCCAATGCCAGAATGCAGCCGTTTTGCGCACCGCCGGTGCGCAGATGGCGCGTCAGCTTGCGGGTGTCGATATTGGCAATGGCCACGGTCTTCTCGACCGCGAGGTATTCGGACAGACTTTGCGTCTGGCGAAAGCTGGAGGCCAGCAGTGGCAAGTCCTTGATGACCAGACCGGCTGCATGCACCCGTGCCGCCTCCACGTCCTGCGGGTTGACCCCGTAGTTGCCGATGTGGGGATAGGTGAGCGTGACGATCTGCTGGCAGTAGCTGGGGTCGGTCAGGATTTCCTGATAGCCTGTCATGGCGGTGTTGAACACCACCTCGCCGACGGTGGAGCCGGGGGCTCCAATGGAGTTGCCAACGAAGACCGTGCCGTCTGCGAGCGCCAAGATGGCGGGCGGGAACATTCCCTGTAAAGACAAAAGCACTGGGTTCTCCGAATGAGTTACGGGTACGCCCCAGCTTGCTCAAGATGCAAATCTTGATGGCTGCTTTGTGTGGGTGACGGCTTGAGTGGCGCTTGGGGCGTTTCGCTTAAAGGAAAGCCTCTCATTATAGCCGCGTCACCCGTCTCAGACCGTGCCTGCGAAGCGAAAACCTGTGCTTTTTCCTGGTCTTCAGACCGATGCACAGGCGCTGGCATGCAGGCAGATGGCGGCGGCGGCGGCCACGTTCAGGGACTCCTCGCCACCGGGCTGGGCAATGCGAATCTTCAGGCGTGCCCGCTGGTCCAGCTCCGCGCAAACGCCCTGCCCCTCGTGTCCCAGCGCCCAGGCGCACGGCCAGGGCAACGCCGCGTGATGCAGGTACTCGCCCTGGTGTGAACTCGTGGCCAGCACGGGCAACTCCAGGTCCTCCAGATCCGCCAGATCCAGGCCTTCGATCAGGCGCAGCCCGAAATGGGCACCCATGCCGGCGCGCAGCACCTTGCCCCCCCACAGCGCAGCCGTGCCCTTGAGTGCGAGCACCTGACGAAAGCCGAACGCGGACGCGCTGCGCAGGATGGACCCCACGTTGCCGGCGTCCTGCACGCGGTCCAGGATGACGCTCGGCATCCGTGCCTCGACAGGCAACGCCACCGGCAGCTCGATGACATAGCCCATTTGCGCCGGTGACTCCAGAGCGCTCAGATCCCGCCAGAGAGAGTCTTCCAGTACTACAATTTTTGTAGCGACATGCACCCATTCAACGGGCGCTTTGGGCCAAAATGATTCAGAAAACACGGCAAGTCCCGGCACCACAGCGCGCGTCAGCGCCGCCCGGCACAGGTGGTCGCCTTCCACCCACACACGCCCCTGCTTGCGGTAGGCGGTGTTGTCCTGCGCCAACCGGCGCAGTTCCTTGAGCTGCGGGTTGTCGCGCGAGCGAATGTGCAGAACCTTGTTTGACGTCATGAGGGCCGCCGAAGCTGGCTGGCGCGCACCGGCGCAAAGGAGACGCGGTGTTGTGCACAGGGGCCATGCGCCTGCAGTGCCGCGAGATGTTCGGCCGTGCCATAGCCCTTGTGCCTGGCAAAGCCGTATTCGGGATACTGCAGGTCCAGCGCCTCGCAGCCCCGGTCGCGATGCACCTTGGCCAGAATCGAGGCCGCCGAAATGGCGGGAATCAGGGCATCACCCCGGACGACGGCTTCGGCGCGCACGTCCATCACCGGAATGCGGTTGCCGTCCACCAGCACGAGCTGCGGCTTGAGACGCAGGCCTTGCACGGCGCGGCGCATGGCCAGCATCGTGGCCTGCAGGATGTTCAGTGTGTCGATTTCCTCCACACTGGCTTCGGCGATGCAGCAGCAGAGTGCCTTCGCCCGAATCTCGTCGTAGAGCTTTTCACGCCGGCTGGCGCTGAGTTTCTTGGAATCGGCCAGGCCCTTGATGGGCTGGCGTTCATCCAGAATCACCGCTGCGGCCACCACCGGGCCTGCGAGCGGGCCGCGCCCGGCTTCGTCCACGCCGGCCATCAAGCCCACGTCATTCCAGGGCAGCAGGGGCTGCTCAGGTGTTGAGAACGGTCTGGATCGCATCGGCGGCCAATCGGGCGGTATCGCGCTGCAACAGTTGGTGTAGCGCGGTGAATCGTTGTTGCAAAGCCAGGATTTTGCCGCGTGTGGCGGCATTGCCGTCCAACCACTGCAACACCGCATCCGCCAGGGCCTGAGGGGTTGCGGCATCCTGAATCAACTCCGGCACCACGAAATCCTGGCACAGGATATTGGGCAGTCCCACCCAGGGCTGGAGCTGCTTGCGCGCCATGATGCGCCAAGACAGCCAGTGCATGTTGTACCCAATCACCATGGGACATTTGAAGAGTGCGGCCTCCAGGGTGGCCGTGCCGCTGGCAATCAGCGTCACGTCGCAGGCGGCCAGCGCCGTGTGTGATTGCCCCGAGAGAACCAGCACACAGTCTTCCAGACCGCTGGCCTGCACGGTCGCCCGAACTTCGTCCAGCAGCCCGGGTGCAGCGGGCAACACGAAGCGCGTCCTGGGGCGTACCTGCCGAATCCGTGCCACGGCCGCGAGAAAACGGGGGCCGATATACCGCAACTCGGAGCGCCGGCTGCCGGGCAGGACCGCCACGATCTCGTCGTCCGGTGCCAGGCCCAGCCGCTGGCGAGCCGCCTGCTTGTCCGGCTGCATCGGAATGACGTTGGCCAAGGGATGCCCCACGTACGTCGCGGCGATGCCATGCTGGGTCAGCAAGTCGGGCTCAAAGGGAAACAGGCACAGCACGTGGTCCGCGCTGCGCAGTATCTTGTGCACACGCTCGGCCCGCCAGGCCCAGATCGACGGACACACGAAGTGCACGGTCTTGACACCCCGTGCCCTGAGGTCGGCTTCCAGGTCGAGGTTGAAATCCGGTGCGTCCACGCCCACGAACACACTGGGTGGCGAGGCCAGCAAGCGCGCCCGCAGCCGATTGCGGACACCGACAATTTCCCGATAGTGGCGCAGGGCCTCCACGTAGCCGCTGACCGCCAGCTTCTCACTCGGCCACCAGGCCTCAAACCCGCGCTGTGCCATCTGCGGCCCGCCAATGCCCACGGCCTGCAACCGCGGCCAGCGCGCGCGCAATCCATCCAGCAGCAGACCCGCCAGCAAGTCACCCGAAGCCTCGCCGGCGACCAGGGCGAACTGGGGATAGATGTTGTCCAATCGCAACCTGCGTGTCAGCGGGCAATGCCACGCGTCGCGTTCGCTAGAAAGTCGTTCATCAGCTCGACATCGAGCGCGGCCTCGGGCACTTCCGAAACAAGACCGGCAATGACCGCACGGGCGTCATCCAGGGTCCTTCCCTGGCGGTACAGCGCTCGGTGCATCTGCTTGACCACGCCCAGGCGAGCCTCGGAAAAACCACGCCGACGCAGGCCCACGGTGTTGATCCCCCGTACCGCCAGCGGATTGCCATCCACCATCATGAACGGGGGCACGTCTTGCGACACGGCACTGGCAAAACCCACCATGGCATGCGCGCCGACCTTCACAAACTGATGTATGCCGGTGAGCCCGCCCACCGTCACCCAATCCGCCAGGTGCACGTGTCCGCCCAAGGTGGTGTTGTTGGCCAGCGTGGTGTGGTCATCGACCCGGCAGTCGTGCGCGATGTGCGTGTAGGCCATGATCCAGTTGTGGCTGCCCACGCGGGTAATGCCACCAGCCCCGGGAACGCCCAGGTTGAAGGTGCAAAACTCGCGAATGGTGTTGTCGTCGCCAATGACCAGTTCGGTGGGCTCACCCGCGTATTTCTTGTCCTGCGGAATGGCTCCGATGGAATTGAACTGGAAGATGCGGTTATTCGCGCCAATGGTGGTGCGCCCTTCGATCACGCAATGCGCCCCAATGGAGGTCTGTGCGCCAATGGACACCTCCGGTCCGATGATGGCGTACGGCCCCACGCTGACGGTACTGTCCAGTTGGGCGTGGGGGTCGACAAGGGCTGTGGGGTGGATACGTGTCATGGTCACCTGCCAGCGATCGACTATTCAATGGTACGCATCGTGCACATCAGATCGGCTTCACAGGCCACCTGGTCGCCCACGCGCGTGATGCCCTTGAACTTGAAGATGCCCGCCTTCATGCGTTCGATGCTCACATCCATGACCAATTGGTCCCCGGGGTCGACAGGCCGCTTGAAGCGCGCGCTGTCGATACCGGCAAAGTAGTACACCGTCTTGTCGTCGGGCGTAGCGCCCATGGCGTCGAACGACAGCAGCGCCGCTGCCTGGGCCATGGCTTCCAGCATGAGCACACCCGGCATCACCGGACGGTGTGGAAAGTGCCCGACAAAGAAGGGTTCGTTGATCGTGACGTTCTTCAGCGCCTTGATCCGCTTGCCAGACTCCAGCTCCAGCACCCGATCCACCAACAGGAACGGGTAGCGGTGCGGCAACTTTTTCAGAATTTGGTGGATATCCATCACGTGTCTTTGCTTTCCAGAATTTTTTCGAGCGCCTTGAGTCGCTCACGCATGCTGTGCAGTTGCTTGAGCGTGGCGGCATTCTTTTCCCAGGTGGCATTGTCATCGATGGGAAACATGCCCGTGTACTGGCCAGGCTTGCGGATGGAGCGCGTCACGACGGAAGCCGCGGAGATGTGCACATGATCGGCCACGCTCAGATGCCCCAGCACGATCGCGCCACCACCAACGGTGCAGTGCTCGCCAATCACCGCGCTGCCCGCGACCCCAGCGCAGCCCGCCATGGCGGTATGCGCACCGATCCGAACGTTGTGCCCGATCTGAATCAGATTGTCGAGCTTGACACCATCCCCCACCACCGTGTCCTTGAGCGCGCCACGGTCAATGCAGGTATTGGCGCCAATTTCAACGTCGTTGCCGATGCGCACCGCACCCAACTGTTCGATCTTTTCCCAGCGCCCGTTGTCGGGCGCAAAGCCAAAGCCATCCGCACCGAGCACCACGCCCGAGTGCAGGATGCAACGCTCTCCAACGACGCAGTCCTCGCCCACGGTCACGCGCGACTTGAGCACCGTTCCAGCACCGATGCGCGCACCACGCTCCACCACGCACAGAGGTCCCACGACGGCGCTCGGATCCACAGAGGCCTGAGGATCGACGACGGCGCTGGGATGTACCTGCGGTCCGCACGGGTGACCATGCAGTTTTTTCCAGAGCTGTGTCACGCGAGCGAAATACAGATACGGCTGATCCGTCACGATGCAGGCCCCCCGAGCCAGCGCCAGCTCGCGCATGGCAGGAGCCACGATGACGCAGCCCGCACGCGACAGCGCCAACTGCTGCTGGTACTTGGGATGACTGAGAAAACTCAGCTCGAAAGGACCCGCCGATTCCAGCGGTGCCAGCGCGGTGATGGCCAGCTGCGCATCACCACAGAGCTCACCCTGCAGCGCTTCAACGATGGAACCTAGGGTCAGCGCCACGCCCGAACCGACGGTTACTTGCCGTTGGTGTTCATGGCCTTGAGCACGCGATCCGTGATGTCGTGCTTGGGGTTCATGTAGACGGCTTCCTGCAGGATCACGTCGTACTTCTCGGTCTCCGCCACCTGCTTGACCACCTTGTTTGCACGCTCCAGCACCTGCTGCAACTCCTCGTTCTTGCGCGAAGTCAGATCTTCCTGGAACTCGCGACGCTTGCGCTGAAACTCGCGGTCCTGGTCCAGCAACTGCTTTTGTCGTGCGTTGCGCTGAGCTTCAGGCATGGTGGGGGCTTCACGCTCGAACTTGTCACCCGCGTTCTTCAGGGAATTTCCCAAGTCCACCAATTCCTTCTCGCGCTTGGAGAACTCCTGCTCCAGCTTGGCCTGCGCGGCCTTCGCGCTGTTGGCCTCCTTCAAGATCCGATCGGTGTTCACGAAACCGATGCGGAACTCCTGGGTTTGCGCAGCCAGGGACACAACACCGAGAAAACAAGCCAACAGGCTTTGACGAACAAGATGCTTCATTAGAAAGAAGTTCCAACGTTGAATTGCAGTGGGTTAATTTTATCCCCAGGGAATTTTTTGATGGGCTTGGCGTACGACAGCCGCAGCGGGCCCATGGGTGAGATCCAGCTGATGCCAATGCCGTAGGAGGATCGCAGTTCGTTCAGCCTGATCTTCTCGCCCTCACCATACACGTTGCCAGCATCGACAAAGAGGTAGGCTCGCAGTGAGCGGTCATTGCCCGCGCCGGGAAACGGCGAACTCAGTTCGGCGTTCAGGTTGAGCTTGTTGGGACCACCGACCACGGAACCCGACACATCTCGTGGCCCCAGCGTACCTTGCTCGAAACCGCGCACCGACCCGAGACCACCAGAATAGAAATTCTTGAATACCGGGAATGGGCGCCCGCTCAGACCTTTGCCCAGACCGATTTCCGCGTTGGTGCCCAGGGTGAACTTCTTGGTCAGGGGAATGAACAACTGGTTCTGGTAGTTGGCGCGGATGTACCGTGCGTCGCCCGCCACACCCCAGTCCGCCAACAGGCGCTGGAAACCACCACTCGTGGGAGTAATGGCACTGTCACGGTCGTCACGCCCCCAGCCAATGGTCAAGGGCACGGCGGAACTGGTGTAGCCAAACTGATTCGCGTAAGCCAGATAGGCGACCGGAATGTTCGTCCCCGGCACGATCCGGGTACTCTCCACGTTGGCGCCAAAGAACACCGTGTCCCGCTCATTGAAGGGAACGCCGAACCGCAAGCCCGCGCCCGCGGTATGCAACTCGTAGTTGCCACCCAGATCCTGGTACGGCGTACTGGAGCGGTAGTAGGCTTCCACCGTACGCGACACGCCGTCCGGCGTGAAGTACGGATTGGTCGTGTTGATGGCCAGAGTTTTGTTGTAGCGACTGGTGTTGACTTCAAGGCCAACGAAGTTGCCGGAGCCAAATGCGTTTTCCTGCTTGAGACCGAACTGTATGCCCAGCCTGTCGGCGGACGAGAACGTGGCTCCCAGGCTGATGCTGGCCGTGGGCTTCTCCACCACCGTCAACACCAGATCGACCTGGTCATTGGAACCCGGCACCTCCTGCGTCTCGATATTGACTTCCTTGAAGTACCCGAGCCGGTCCACACGGTCACGAGACAGCTTGATCTTCTCACCGTCGTACCAGGAAGCTTCCATCTGGCGAAACTCCCGACGGATAACCTCGTCTCGCGTGATGTTGTTGCCAGCAATGTTGATGCGACGCACGTAGGCGCGGCGAGAGGGGTCCGCCTGCAGCACGAGCACGACCGAGTTGTTGCTGCGGTCGATCTCGGGACGGGCGTCCACGCGGGCAAAGGCGTAGCCGAAGTTGCCAAAGTATTCCGTGAACTGCTTGATGGTCTGCGCCACCTCGTCCGCGTTGTACGCCTGTCCGGGCCGAATCTTGACCAGGGACTTGAACTCGTTTTCCTTGGACAGGTAGTTACCGTCGAGCTTGACACCCGACACCACGAACCGTTCACCCTCGGTCACGTTGATCGTGACCGAGATATCCTGCTTGTTGGCGGAGATGGCCACCGGCGTGGAGTCGATGCGGAATTCCAGATAGCCTCGGGCCAGATAGTAGGAACGCAGCGTCTCCAGGTCGGCATTGAGCTTGGCGCGGGAGTAATGGTTGGACTTGGTGTACCAGCTCAGCCAGCCGCCGGTATCGAGGTCGAACAGACCCAGCAAGGTGGACTCGCTGAACACCTTGTTGCCGACGATGCGGATTTCATTGATCTTGGATGGCTCGCCCTCCGAAATCGTGAAGGTGAGGTTGACGCGGTTGCGATCCGCCGGCGTGATGGTGGTCACGACCTCGGCTCCGTACAAGCTACGGTTAATGTACTGACGCTTGAGTTCCTGCTCAGCACGGTCCGCCAACGCCTTGTCGTACGGCCGCCCTTCGGCCAAGCCCACATCGCGCATGGCTTTCTTCAATACATCCTTGTCGAACTCCTTGGCGCCGGAAAAATCCACATCCGCCACGGTGGGGCGTTCCTCGACAATCACCACGAGCACACCGTCGGCCACATCAATGCGCACGTCCTTGAACAGGCCCAGGGCAAACAAGGCGCGAATGGCCGCGGCGCCCTTGTCGTCGTCGTAGGTGTCTCCCACGCGCAGTGGCAAAGAAGCGAACACGGTGCCCGGCTCCACACGCTGCAGTCCTTCGACGCGGATATCGCGCACGGCGAAGGGTGTCACGGCCCATGCCAACTGAGACGCCAACCCGAGTGCGCAGACAAGGGACATACCACGCATGCGGAAACAATTGATTTTAATTTTCATGAAGTAAAGGCCGACCCCAACCGCCGAGCGATTCAAGCCAGTAAGTTAACCCAATCGGCGGGTGACATCGTTGAACAATGCGATCGACATCATCATCACGAGCAGGACAATGCCACCCCGCTGCAGCCGATCCATCCAGGCATCGGACACCCGCGTGCCGCTCACCCCCTCCCAAAGATAATACAACAGGTACCCCCCATCGAGTACCGGCAGCGGCAATAAGTTCAATACCCCCAGGCTGACGCTGATTAGGGCCAGAAACATCAGATACGAGGTAACGCCCTGACTCGCCGACTTGGCGGCGTAATCGGCGATCGTCAAGGGACCACTCAGGTTCTTCAGCGACGCCTGACCCACCAGCATCTTGCCCAGCATGCGCAAGGTCATGGCACCGGTGTCCCAGGTGCGCTGCAGGCCCCACCAGAGACCTTCCAAGGGTCCGCGCTGCACCGTGACTTGACCTGGTTTGGAGCCCACGTAGGCAGCGATTCTTCCTACCAGGCTTGCACCGTCCTGCACCACATCGGGAGTCACGTTCACATCCATGGTGGCGCCCGAGCGTTCTACCGACCAACGTTGGGTCCACGGCTTTCCGTCCAGCAACGACGCACGAATCACGTCGCGCAAATGCTGCCCATCCTGAATGGACACCGAACCGATTCGCAGCACCACGTCGCCGCGCCGCAAACCGCTGCGCTCGGCCGCTCCACCAGCCTGTACTTCGCCCACAACAGGTTGAGTCCAGGGTCCGGAAATGCCGATTCGACGAAACAGATCGGGACTCAGCTCACCCGCATCCAATTCGCCCAGGCGAAGTTTGACCAGGCGATGGGTGCCCCCCCCTGCCGTGACCACCTCCAGCGTGACATCCCTCGCGTCGAGCGCACCGCGCGTCACAAGCCAGCGAACATCCTCAAAGGACTGCACCGCATCTAAGGCATCCTCATCAAAACCGCCACGCTCAACGAGTTCGCCGCCGCGCAGGCCTGCGGACTCGGCCACTGATCCGGTCAACGGCTTGGCCAGCACCGGTGCCGCCTCCTGCACGCCCAACCAACTGACCAGGGCATACAACATCACTGCGAGGACCAGATTGCACACGGGGCCAGCGGCCACGATCGCGGTGCGCGAGCGCAAGGACTGCGTATTGAAGGCCAGATGTCGCTCGGCTGCGGATACCGGTGCCTCGCGCTCGTCGAGCATCCTGACGTAGCCTCCCAACGGGAAGGCACCCACCGTGAACTCCGTGCCCCCCGACCTGGGTTGCCAACGCCAGATGGGAGGACCCATGCCTATCGAGAAACGCAGGACCTTGACGCCGCAGGCCAGGGCCACCCGGTAGTGTCCGTATTCATGCACCGCAATCAACACCCCCAAAGTGATGATCAGCGCGATCAGTGTGGTCATGCTCAGCGCCCGTGTTTCATCTCAACGTCCGAGGCGCCGCACCGCGAGGCGCGCCGCCTCGCGCGCGCACTCGTCCAACGCCAGCAGATCGGCCAAGCTGTCGGGCCGGGTGACGGACACTTCCTCCAGCGCGGACAAGTTGACATCGTGAATCTGATCGAAGCGGATACGCCGCTCCAGGAAGGCCGCCACGCCGATCTCGTTGGCGGCATTGAGCACCGCGCAAGTGCCAGGCGGTGCACGCAGCGCGTCCCAGGCCAGTCGCAGTCCAGGGAAGCGTCTGGGATGATCGAGGGCCGTGACCGCCTCGAACGTCATGGCGGGCAGCGTGCGGAAATCCAGCGCCGCAGCCCCGGACTCGATGCGTTCGGGCCAGGACAGCCCGTAGGCGATGGGGCCACGCATGTCCGGCGTTCCGAGTTGCGCCACCACCGACGCATCGCGGTACTGCACCATGGAGTGGATGATGCTCTGGGGGTGGATCACCACTTCCAGCTGTTCGGGAGTCACGCCGAACAGGTACCGCGCCTCGATCACTTCCAGCGCTTTGTTCATCATCGTGGCGGAATCCACGGAAATCTTTCGGCCCATGACCCAGTTGGGGTGGGCGCACGCCTGCTCGGGCGTCACATCGCGCAACATCTGTGGCGCCATGGCGCGAAACGGTCCACCGGACGCCGTGAGAATGATCTTGTCGATACAGTCGGCCCAGGTGGCTGGGTCGTTGGGCAAGGACTGAAAAACGGCCGAATGCTCACTGTCGATGGGCAACAAGGTGGCACCGCCCTGCCGCACCGCCTGGAGAAACACCTCGCCGCCAACCACCAGCGCCTCCTTGTTCGCCAGCAGTAGACGCTTGCCCGCCCGCGCCGCGGCCAAGCACGGCGGTAGTCCGGCGGCCCCCACGATGGCGGCCATGACCACGTCCGCAGCATCATGTGACGCTATATCTTCAATAGCACTCGGTCCGCATTGAACTTCGACCCCCAGCCCCAACTCCTTGACCTTCTGTGCCAGCATGCGCCCTTGGGCAACATCGGCCATGATGGCGTAGCGCGGCTTGAACCGGACGCATTGTTCCAACATCAACTCGACCTGGGTGGCGGCGGTCAGGGCAAAAACCTCGAACCTGTCTGGATGCCGCGCCAGCACGTCCAGGGTATTGATACCTATGGACCCGGTGGACCCAAGCACAGTCACACGTTGCCGGCGCAGCATTGTCATACCCCCAGAGAATGAATCATGAGGGCCAGCGGCAGCGTGGGCAGCAAGGCGTCCACCCGGTCCAACACGCCGCCATGCCCCGGCAGCAAGCCACTGCTGTCCTTGACGCCGGCAGAGCGCTTTATCAGTGACTCCACCAAGTCCCCCACCACGCTCATGGCGGAAAGGAAAAGCACAGTAACCAGCAGCAACCAGACGCCCGTGTGAGCCAATCGCGAATACAGACTGGGGACAGCGGTGCCAGAGGCACGATCCGCGAGCACCCAGATGGTTGCCAACAACAGCACCCCCAGCGTGCCACCACACACGCCTTCCCAACTCTTGCCTGGACTGATGCTGGGCGCCAGCTTGCCGCGACTGAAACGACCGCCCCAAGCGCGTCCTGCGAAGTAGGCAAAGATATCGGCAACCCACACAAGCACCAGGATCGAAAGCAGGAAATTGATGCCAATCACGCGCGCCCGTGCCAGGGCCAACCAGGCCAAAGCCAGCGCCAGCAGACCCACCACCAGACGCACGACCCGGGGGATGCTCGCCCAGCACTCCACCCCGCGATGCAACAGCCAGGCGCCGATCAGTACCCAGGCGCCACCGGTCACCACCCAGATCCCGGTAAGTTCCATGCTGGGTCCTTTCAAGTACCAGGCCCCGGCACACAACAGGACACAGGCCACACCGGCTAGCCATCTGCCAGCGGACGCGCACCCGTTCAGCCGTGCCCACTCCCACGCGGCTGCACCGATGAGAAGCAAGGCGACCCCGCTGAAAATCATAGGATCAGGGTGAAACAGGGCAGGCAAGAGGATGGCCAGCAGCAGGATGGCCGTGATCACGCGTTGCTTGAGCATGGAGGGAGCTTTCAGGCCGTTTGCGGCAGGGTGGGCGTACCAGACAACTGCTGGGAAGTCATGCCAAAACGTCTCTCGCGGGAACTGAAGTCGGCGATCGCATTGTCCAGTTCGGAGTCGTCGAAGTCGGGCCAGAGCGTGTCACTGAAATACAGCTCCGCGTAGGCCGCCTGCCAAAGCAGGAAATTGCTCAACCGCTTCTCGCCACCCGTACGGATCAGCAAATCGGGATCGGGCACATGGGCCAGGGCCATGGCGCGGTCCAGGGAGGCTTGGGTGATGGCCTGCCCTTGGGCCGCCAGCCTCGCTGCGGCTTGGGTAATGTCCCAACGCCCTCCGTAGTTGAAGCAGACGTTGAATATCAATCGGGTATTTGCGGACGTGGCTGCTTCGGCCTGGATCAGACTGGCGCGCACCTTGTCCGACAGTCCGGCGCGCTCACCAATGAAGTGAAGCCGCACGCCATCGGTCATGAGTTGCGGCAGTTCGCGCGACAAGGCGAGCACGAGCAACTCCATCAAACCCGACACTTCGTCGGCGGGCCGATTCCAGTTTTCAGAGGAGAACGCAAACACCGTCAGCACGCTCACACCACGGCTTGCGCAGGCGCGCGCACAACGACGCAGAGCATCGACTCCCTGCTTGTGACCAGCGACGCGTGGCAGAAAGCGACGCGTCGCCCAACGGCCATTGCCGTCCATCACGATGGCAATGTGATGCGGAACCGTTGTCATGACCATGTGGACTGTGCAATCGAGCCCTGTCGCCGTCACGCATGGCGGAATCTGCGACAAGGCATCAATTCACACCGCCATGATGTCGTGTTCCTTGGACGCCACCAACTGATCAATCTCCGCGATATGCCGATCTGTGACCTTCTGGATGTCGGCTTCCGTGCGTTTTTGATCATCTTCCGATGCCAGCTTGTCCTTGACCAGCTTCTTGACAGCTTCGTTGGCGTCACGCCGCAGGTTGCGCACGGCAATCTTGGCGCCCTCACCTTCACTGCGCACCACCTTGGTCAGTTCGCGACGACGCTCTTCCGACATCGCCGGCAGCGGCACGCGAATCAATTCGCCCATGGAGGCGGGGTTCAATCCCAGATCACTGTCGCGAATGGCCTTCTCCACCTTGGCGCCCATGCCCTTTTCCCAGGGTTGCACACTGAGCGTGCGCGAATCCAGGATGGACACGTTCGCCACCTGACTGAGAGGCACCATCGATCCGTAGTAGTCCACGTGGACAGTATCCAGCAAGCCTGGGTTGGCACGGCCGGTCCGGATCTTGGTCAGGTTGTGCTTGAACGCTTCGATGGAATGATCCATCTTGTTCTGCAAATTTGTCTTGATGTCTGCAATCGTCATATAGCAATCTCCTGGAGTCAGGTCTGAGTCCGCTCAGTGGTCAGGCAAAAACCAGGGTGCCCTCGTCCTCGCCCATCACGACCCGCTTGAACGCCCCATGCTTCAAGATGGAAAACACTTTGATGGGCAACTTCTGGTCACGGCACAAGGCAAACGCCGTCGCGTCCATGATGCCCAGGTTCCGGTTCATCGCCTCATCGAATGAAATTCTGGCATAGCGCGTCGCAGTCGGGTCCTTCTTAGGGTCGGCGGTGTAGACACCATCCACCTTGGTGGCCTTGAGCACCACCTCCGCCCCGATTTCGGCGCCGCGCAACGCGGCAGCCGTATCCGTAGTAAAGAAGGGATTGCCGGTACCGGCGGCGAATACGACCACCTTGCCTTCTTCAAGGTACTGCAGGGCTTTGGGTCGGACATAGGGCTCTACGACCTGCTCAATGGCGATGGCGGACATGACCCGCGCCACCAGTCCAGCCTTGTTCATGGTGTCAGCCAGAGCCAGCGCATTCATCACCGTGGCCAGCATGCCCATGTAATCGGCGGTGGCGCGGTCCATGCCGACCGAGCCACCAGCCACGCCACGAAAGATGTTCCCGCCGCCGATGACCACCGCAACCTGCACCCCCAACCGCGTGACTTCGGCAATCTCCTCGACCATGCGAACGATCGTGGCATGGTTGATGCCAAATGCGTCGTCGCCCATCAGCGCCTCACCTGACAGCTTCAACAAGATGCGCTTGTGAGCGGATGTATTGTTGTCGCGCACTGCGTTAGACATGACGGAGCTCCTTGACACGTGGGGAAATTCGGGTCGGTCTGGCCAGATTCGCGCCCAGATCGCTCAAGCGCTCTTCTGTGCTGCCGCCACCTGCGCTGCCACTTCGGCAGCAAAGTCGTCCACTTTCTTCTCGATGCCTTCGCCGACCACGTACAGCGTAAAGGCCTTCACGGTCGTGCCGGCGGCTTTGAGCATCTGCTCGACGCTTTGCTTGTCGTTCTTCACGAAGGCCTGGTTGAACAGCGACACTTCCTTCAGGAACTTCTGCACGCCACCTTCGATGCGCTTGGCCACAATCTCATCAGATTGCACGGGCTTGCCTGCGGCCACAGCGGCGGCGGCATCTTCCGCAGCTTTGGCAGCGGCCACCGAACGCTCCTTGGCCACCAATTCGGCGGGAACGTCGGCGCTGGACAGGGCCACGGGTTTCATTGCGGCGACGTGCATGGCGACGTCCTTGGCCGCCACTTCGTCGCCATCGTACTCAACCACCACGCCGATACGGGTGCCGTGCAGATAGGACGCCAGCTTGGCACCGGAGGAGAAGCGCTTGAAACGGCGAAAGCTCATGTTCTCGCCGATCTTGCCAATCAGGCCCTTGCGAACTTCTTCCAGCGTCGGGCCGAACCCGTCCTGGCTGTAGGGCAAAGCACCCAGCGCCTCCACATCAGAGGGATTGTGCTTGGCGATCAACTCAGCGGCTGCCTTCGCCAGTCCGAGGAAGCTGTCGTTCTTGGTCACGAAGTCGGTTTCGCAGTTGACTTCGATCATGGCACCCGTGGTGCCGTCGATGTGTGCTGCCACCACGCCCTCGGCGGTGATACGGGCTGCGGCCTTGCCGGCCTTGTTACCCAGCTTGACGCGCAGCAACTCTTCGGCCTTTTCCATATTGCCATCGGCCTCGGTCAAAGCCTTCTTGCACTCCATCATGGGGGCATCGGTCTTGCCACGCAGTTCGGCAACCATGCTAGCGGTAATTGCAGCCATCGTCATTTCTCCGTAATCAGTTCAGTCAATATCAAAAAGGGGCTAAAAAAAAGGGGCAATAAGCCCCTCTTGGTCGCGCTGTACGCGGCAGCTAAGGGTATCAAGCTGCGGTGTCTTCGACTTCCACGAATTCATCGCCAGTCTCAGCCGCAACGGCCTTAACCACATCGGTCACGGCGTTGGCACGACCTTCCAGAATCGCATCGGCAACGCCACGGGCATACAGCGTGACCGCCTTGGCCGAGTCATCGTTGCCGGGGATCACGTAGTCGATACCTTCAGGAGAATGGTTGGAGTCCACCACGCCAATCAGCGGGATACCCAACTTGCGGGCCTCGGAGATGGCGATCTTGTGATAACCGACGTCGATCACGAAGATCGCGTCCGGCAAGGCATTCATGTCCTGAATGCCGCCGATGTCCTTTTCCAGCTTTTCCATCTCGCGAGCGAACATCAGTTGCTCTTTCTTGCTCATGGAATCCAGACCCGCCTCCTGCTGAGCCTTCATGTCCTTGAGGCGCTTGATGGAGGTTTTGACGGTCTTGAAGTTCGTCAGCATGCCACCCAGCCAGCGCTGGTCCACATAGGGCACACCAGCACGCTGAGCTTCCGCAGCCACGGTTTCGCGAGCCTGGCGCTTGGTGCCGACCATCAGGATGGTGCCGCGGTTGGCGGAGAGTTGACGGATGAACTTCAGCGCATCCTGGAACATCGGCAGCGATTTTTCCAGGTTGATGATGTGAATCTTGTTGCGATGGCCGAAGATATACGGGGCCATCTTGGGGTTCCAGAAGCGGGTCTGGTGGCCAAAATGGACACCGGCTTCCAGCATTTCGCGCATGGTTACTGACATGTTGAACTCCGAAGGTTGGTACTAAAATTCAGCCCGTTTTGCGAATCCCGGTGAACGGGCTTTGCAACACCTTGGTGGGGCTGATTTGCGATTTGCTTCACTCCCCCCAAAGACATGCCCGAGGCGGCGGCAAAGCCTTAGGAATATACCACAGCGTCGCGACGCAAACCCATGATTGCAGACCTGCACACCACCCGCCTACTAGTCCGACAGGGTCATTCCAGCGCCCTACGAGAAATCGACCTCTGCATCGCACGAGCCCAGTCGGAAAGCTGCCGCAACGCCTTTGTCCACCCCCTGTTCGATGCCGCCCGCGTCAACGCGGCCAAGGCGGGGATACAGGCCCTGCCCTTGGCTGGTCTGAGCCTGTCGGTCAAGGATTTGTTCGACGTGGCAGGTCAAGCAACGACCGCGGGGTCCCGGGTATTGGCCGACGCCCCCGCAGCGCTACATGACGCCGCTGCCGTGGCTCGGCTGCGCGCAGCCGGTGCCAGTTTGATGGGGCGAACCCACATGGTTGAGTTTGCCTTTTCCGGGGTCGGGACCAATCCGCACTTCGCGGCACCAGCAGCCTGGGACGGACGCCATGACGTCCCGGCACGCGTGGCGCCGGATCACGATGCCCCACTGATCCCAGGTGGGTCTTCGTCCGGAGCCGCCGTCTCGGTCGCCGCGGGCGCAGCTTTCATTGGGTTGGGCTCGGATACGGGCGGCTCCATCCGTATCCCGGCGGCACTCAATGGCGTTGTGGGATTCAAGAGCACGGCGCGACTCGTCCCCACAGCGGGTACCGTCCCCCTTTCCAGCACCCTAGACACCGTGTGCGCCGTGACCCGGTCGGTGCGCGACGCCATACTGGTGCATGAAATCTTGGCAGCACGCCAGGTGACCCGCAGCCCATCTGCACTGCCCAACTACCGCTTCGCCGTCCCGCGAACCACCATGCTCGATGGTCTTGACCCGCAAGTCAGCACGGCCTTCAACCGAGCCTTGGCCGCATTGCGCACGGCGGGAGCTCGAGTGGAGGAAGTCGATATTCCAGCCATCGGCGAGTTGCCCGCCATGCAGTCCAAGGGTGGCTTTGCCGCAGCCGAAAGCCATGCCTGGCATCGCAACCTCCTGCCTTGCCACGCGGACCGCTACGATCCACGTGTTCTTGCTCGCATCGAAAGTGCCGCCCAGATGCGTGCCAGCGACTATCTGGAGCTACAACGGACACGGCACGCCTGGATAGCCAAAGTGACGCAGGCCCTGATGCCCTACGACGCAGCACTGTCGCCCACGGTGCCCATCGTGGCGCCTCCCCTGTGCAGCGTTGCTCCAGGCGCCGAGAGGGACACTGAATTCTTCCGGATCAACAGCTTGCTGCTGCGCAACACCAGCGTGGTCAATATGCTGGACGGTTGCGCCATCTCGATTCCATGCCACCGACGCGGTGAGCTTCCGACCGGGTTGATGCTGTGGCACGGCCCATTGCGCGACGACTCCGTTCTCAACAGTGCTCTCCTGACAGAAGCGTTGCTATGGAGTTGATGTCAACAGCGTTCGACTCGCGGCGTTGAACCTTTTCTGTCCTACCTATTTCCTGACATTCATGAAGATTGCACAAGTGCGGAGTTCCGCGCGATGAGAATTGCCGTGATCGGCGCGGGCGTGATCGGTACCACGACGGCCTACGAACTGGCCCGCGATGGGCACGAAGTCACTGTCTTTGACCGGCGCAGCGCAGCTGCAGAAGAATGCAGTTTTGCCAACGCAGGCGTTATCGCGCCCGGCTACGTCACTCCGTTGGCGGCTCCGGGCATGCCGCTGAAGGTGGTTCGCCACCTGTTCAGCACCCATTCCCCTGTCAAGGTGAGCCTGCCGCTTTCGGGGGCGGAACTGGGATGGATGTGGCGCTGGTGGCGCGCTTGCAAACTCCAGACGTATCAGGTCAGCCGTGCAAGGATGCAGCGACTGGCGATGTTCAGCCGAGAACGGCTGCACGACATTACGAGCGATCTTCAACTGGAATACGACCGAAGTGACGGGTACATGGTGCTGCTGCGATCGGAAAGTGACCACCGCCTGGCGCGGCCTGGCCTGCAGGTGCTGCGCGATGCAGGGGTGAGCTTTCGGGAAATATCTTCCGACGAAGCGCGCAAGGTTGAAAACGCACTGAACCCGGACAGGCCTTTCTTTGGCGCCATTTACTTGGCGCAAGACGAAGTGGCCAATTGCCGCCAGTTCACGTTGCTGCTGAAAAGTGAATCGCAGCGCCTGGGTGTACGTTTCCGATTCAACACACCCGTTTCGGAGCTGGATCGGGCATTGCCCTGCACCCTTCGGCTGGGCGACAACCCATCATCGGAGACGTTCGACTCAGTGGTGATTTGCGCTGGCGTCGACTCCGCGCGATTGCTACGGGATTTTGGAGTGAAAGTACCCATGGTGCCGGTGTACGGGTACTCCGTCAGCGCGGCCTTGCGTGAACCCTTGAATGCACCACGCAGCGCGGTCATGGATGAACGCTACAAGGTGGCCATTTCCCGATTGGGCAACCGCGTACGGGTTGCGGGAAGCGCCGAGATCGGAGGTACGCTGGCGAGCAAGAGCGCCTCTTCCCTACGGACGCTGTACAAGGTGTTGCACGATTGGTTCCCTGGAGCCGCGCATTTTTCCAGCGGTGTACAGGAATGGAAAGGGGCACGCCCCATGTTGCCGGATGGCCCGCCGATTCTGGGATCCAGTGGAGTGCCCGGCGTATGGCTGAATCTCGGCCATGGCTCAAGTGGTTGGGCCTTGAGCTGTGGCAGCGCGCGTGTGATCGCCGATCTGATGGCCAAACGCAAGCCCGAGCTGGATATTGAGGGCCTGGGGGTGGAGCGTCTGGGCCTGACCATCCGATACTGAATCGCCGTTGGGAATGTCCTGCATTCCATTTTCAGGGGCGGCAAATCACGCCACAATGGCAACATGCACCGCGTCTCTTCCCAGCAGTCGTACAAACTGTTCAACGTCGAGTCCACACGCCAATTGGAGCAATTGGCGGCAAGTGCACTGCCGCCCCATACGCTGATGCAGCGGGCCGGTTCGCAGGTGGCCCGACTGGCGTTGGCACTGGCACCCCATGCGCGCACCGTCTGGATTGCCTGCGGCCCCGGAAACAATGGGGGCGACGGACTGGAAGCCGCCACGCATTTGCAGCGCTGGGGCAAATCGGTCGTAGTCACTTGGCTTGGCAGCGAATCTGGCGTTCCCCCTGACGCAAGAGCCTCGCTGCAACGCGCCCGTGACGCCGGGGCCAATTTTGCCGACGCACCGCCCACCGGATTGGGCGCTCATGACCTGTGCATTGACGCGCTTCTGGGCATCGGCAACCGCCGCGCCCTTCAGGGCCGCATGTTGGAACTGACCATGCACATGAATATCTGCGCCGCCCCAGTCCTGTCCATCGATCTGCCATCTGGGTTGGATGCCGACACCGGCCAGGCTTTCGAGCCCGAAGGCGCCTCTTCGCAAACGGGCGGGAGCCCATCCCGGGGAATCACCGTCCAGGCCCAGCACACGCTCAGTCTATTGACGCTGAAACCCGGTCTGTTCACCGGTCACGGGCGCGATGCCACGGGTCAGTTGTGGTTCTCCAACCTTGAAGTCGATGATGCGCCCGTAACCGCCACGGCGGTTCTGACGGGCGTGCCATCCCGGACCCAGCGACCGCATGCCAGCCACAAAGGGAGCTACGGCGATGTCGCCATCGTGGGAGGCGCTAGCGGCATGACAGGGGCTGCCCTGCTGGCAGCCAGTGCGGCCCTGCGCGGCGGCGCAGGTCGGGTCTACGTGGCGTTGTTGGACCCGGCGGCAATGACCGTGGACGCGAATCGGCCGGAGCTGATGTTCCGCCCGATCGATTTCCTCAATTTAGGGGCCACAACGCTGGTTTGCGGTTGTGGGGGAGGGGATGCCGTGCGGGGCGAGCTGCCGCGCGTACTTGCCACCCCGTCCGCATTGGTGTTGGATGCGGATGCCCTGAACGCGCTAGCGCGGGACCGCCAACTTCAGACCCTACTGTCCCACCGTGGACAACGTGGGCGAGCCACCGTGCTCACGCCCCATCCGCTCGAGGCGGCCCGCCTACTGGAAAGCACGGTGTCACAGATTCAGGCGAACCGACTGAGCGCAGCCCAGAAGCTGGCCGACCGGTTCACCTGCACTGTGGTGCTCAAAGGATCAGGCACAGTCATCGCGGACGTGAATCATGCCCCAGCCATCAATCCCACGGGCAATGCCCGTCTGGCGACCGCCGGGACTGGGGACGTACTGGCCGGCCTGATCGGGGCTAGGCTGGCGTCGGGCTCCGAGGCTTTTCGTGCGGCGTGCGAAGCCGTATTCGAACACGGACAATTCGCGGACGAGTGGCCCGTGACGGCATCCCTCGTCGCCGGTCAGTTGGCTTCGGGAACGCTACGCCAACCGACCGCCTGAATTTGCTTACCGCCTGGACTTGCGCCCGGCCTTCCCGGCCGCCACCTTGCGGCCAGAGGCCTTGCGTTCCTGAATTGGCGACTTGGCCGCACGTGACGACAAGGCACCCTTGACCGCCCGCATGCTCGATGGCGAACCTTTCTTCTTTCGATCCGCGACAGTCTCACCCGATAGTTCGTGCGAAGATAGCTTTTCCTTCGACGCACGAGGCCGGGGTACTTCCTCACCTTCGTGGACCAAACGGAAATCGATCCTGCGCCCGTCCAGATCCACGCGGCTCACCTGCACCCTAACCCGGGTTCCGATCGCATAGCGCATGCCAGAACGTTCGCCGCGCAATTCCTGACGCGCCTCGTCAAAGCGGAAGTACTCTGTGCCCAACTCAGTGATGTGCACCAACCCTTCGACGTACATGTCGTCCAGCGTGACAAAGATGCCGAAGCTCGTCGCCGCGGACACGACCCCCGAAAATTCCTCACCCAGGTGATCACGCATGTATTTGCACTTGAGCCAGGCTTCCACATCGCGACTGGCCTCGTCGGCGCGGCGTTCGTTCGCGCTGCAATGCAGTCCTGCCCCCTGCCACGCCAGGCTTTCCGCGCTGGACACCTGTGCCTTGTTTTCCCCATCCCTTCGTGACGCCTGGTCCTTCTGCAGACGCTTGGCCAGCTTCGCGTGGGCCTCCCCGGGCGTGGGCAGCACGGGCAAGTGGTAGCGCGTGCCGGCCAGGATCGCCTTGATCACACGATGCACCAGCAAGTCCGGGTAACGCCGGATCGGGCTGGTGAAGTGGGTGTAGGCTTCATAGGCCAGACCGAAGTGACCACTGTTGATCGGCGTATAGATCGCCTGCTGCATGGAACGCAGCAGCATGGAATGGATCTGCTGTGCGTCCGGGCGATCCTTGGTGGCCTGCGCAATGGCCTGGAATTCTGTCGGTGCGGGCTCGTCGCTGACGCTCATGCCCACGCCAACCGCCTTCAGGTAGTTGCGCAGCGTTTCCACCTTCTCCGGGGTCGGCCCCTCATGCACGCGGAACAAGCCCGCGTGGCTGCTGCCCTGGATGAAGTCGGCGCTGCACACGTTGGCGGCAAGCATGGCCTCTTCGATCAATCGATGGGCTTCATTGCGCTTGCGTGGCACGATCTTTTCGATGCGACCGAATTCGTCGCAAATGATCTGCGTCTCGGTAGTCTCGAAATCCACGGCCCCGCGCTGGCTGCGCGCTGCCAGCAGGGCGCGGTACACGTCGTGCAGGTTCAACAGATCGTTGACCCGCTCCTTGCGTCGCGCCGCCTCCGGCCCTCGGGTATTGCTCAGGATGGCCGCCACCTCGGTGTAGGTGAAGCGCGCGTGGCTGAACATGACCGCAGGGTAGAACTGGTAGGCATGGATGTCGCCCGCAGCCGTCACCAGCATGTCGCACACCATGCACAGGCGCTGCACGTCCGGGTTCAACGAACACAGGCCGTTGGAGAGTTTTTCCGGCAGCATGGGAATCACCCGCCGCGGGAAATACACGCTGGTGGCGCGGTCGTAGGCATCAATGTCGATGGCGCTGCCGGTCTCGACATAGTGACTCACATCCGCGATCGCCACCAGCAGGCGCCAACCCTTGCCTCGTCCCACTTTCGCTGGCTCGCAGTACACGGCATCATCAAAGTCGCGGGCGTCTTCGCCATCGATGGTGACCAGCGGTACATCGGTCAGATCCACGCGCTGCCTGCGGTCCTGGGGCCGCACCTTGTCGGGCAGGGTACGAGCCAGGGCGGTGCAGGCGTCTGAAAACTCATGTGGCACGCTGTACTTGCGTACCGCGATCTCGATCTCCATCCCGGGATCGTCCACTTCACCCAGGACCTCACGCACGCGCCCCACAGGCTGTCCGTACAGTGCGGGGGGTTCAGTCAATTCGACAACGACGACCTGGCCAGGCTTCGCCGACCCGGTAGCCGCTTTTGGAATCAGCACATCCTGACCATAGCGTTTGTCCTCAGGAGCCACAATCCAGATGCCGCCTTCGTGCAACAAGCGACCGATGATGGGCTGCCCGGAGCGCTCAAGAATCTCGACCACCCGTCCCTCGGGACGGCCTTTGCGATCCTGGCGCACGATGCGCACACGAACCCTGTCCTTATGCAACACCGCTCGCATTTCGTTCGGTGCCAGATAGACGTCAGGCTCCCCGTCGTCCCGTACAACAAACCCATGACCATCCCGATGCCCCTGCACGGAGCCTTCAAATTCATCCAGCGCACGACTGGTTTTCTCAAAATTTTTGATACAATCTCCTTCTTTCCTGAAATGCCCAGGTGGCGGAATTGGTAGACGCACTAGTTTCAGGTACTAGCGAGTAACATCGTGGGGGTTCGAGTCCCTTCCTGGGCACCAA